>WNGQ01001248.1_pt1 | contig 56056 bp, 43 predicted proteins | sample 5407661 | NCBI WGS metagenome assembly WNGQ01 (sample SAMN13153382, study PRJNA577476) | soil metagenome | isolation source: 60 cm soil or saprolite under Garry oak tree replicate 2 | place: USA:California | collected 2016-06-15 | reverse complement strand
GCGCCGGTCGTGAACGACACCGCGCCGGTCGCGCCGCCGGTCGTGCTCGGCGCGAACGTCACAGCGGCGCGCAGCACGTCGCCCTTGTGCAGGGTGACCGGGAACTTCACGCTGGCCGGTGTGGAGCCGCCGGCCCGGGTCAGCGTCACCTGGCCGAGGGTGAACGGTGCCGGGGTGCTGGCCGCGTCCACCGTGGCGCCGGTCACGGTCACGGTCCTGGTCGCGGTGAGCGAGACGTGCTTGACGGCCGACGAGCCGACCGCGGTGTCCTGGAACTGCGCGGTCCCGCTCCGGGTGAGCGCCGCGGCGCCGGTGATGCCGAACCCGTACACGTTGCCGTCCCTGTTGCCCAGGTACACCATGCCGTTGTCGGTGGCGATCTCGGTGAACTTGGAACCCGTCCCGACCGGTGCGGCCCAGATCTCGCTCAGCTTCGTCCCGCCGCCCGCGCGCGGTACCCCCAGCAGCTTCCACGCACCGAGGAAGGCGCCGGACCCGCCGCTGTCGTTGTGATGCTCCTCCCAGATGAGCCCGGTGGCGGGATCGGTGCCGTTGGAGGTGATCACCGGGGCCCCGGAGGAGAAGCCCAGGGTGAACGTGCTGTTGTTCACGTCGCTCAGGGACGGCTTGCCGCTGCTCTTCACGCCGACCTTGAACTCCCGCATGTAGTCGTTCTTGCCCACGAAGATCATGTAGTCGTTGGCCGACGCCGCGTTAGCGCTCGTCAGCGTCTGGGTGTCGGCGAAGAACACCGGATGGCTGAACTGGGACGCGAACGGGCCGACGCTGGCCAGATCCTGGTCGGTCGAGTTACGGCCGCCCAGGTTGTCGCGGTTCAACAGGTAGATCGTGCCGAACTTGCCCGCCTGCATCATGATGTCCGCATTGGCGCTGGTGCCGAACGGCAGCCCGACCGGGCCGCCGGATCCGAAGTCGCTGTCGCTGGAGTCGAGCGACGGGGCGTTCGACGGGCTGAAGAAGTCCTTCGCAGACAGCGTCCCATCGGAGCCCACGGACAGCCGGATGACCGATTCGGCGAGCTGGGCGGGCGGCTTGTTGCCGGGGCCCTTCGGCGGGGAGATGCCGTTACCCGAGGCGACGAAGATCCGCCCGGACCCGTCGGACATGACCCCGCTGCCGCTCTGCCAGATGCCGCCCTTCTTGTTGGCCACCCCGACATCGTCCGCCCACAGGGTCGTGGCGTTGGTGGAGGTGTTCACGCCGCCCACGTAGCCCTCGTAGGAGTCGTGGTCACAGTGCGAGGCGAACGCCGCGTACACCCACCCGTTCATCAGCAGCAGGCTGGCCCGCTGGCCCTCAACCACCGGGCTGAACGACAGCTTCGGGTCGTTGGTCGGGTGGCCGACGAGCCGCTTCTTGAACGTGATCGCCCCGGTGCTGACGTTCAGCCCGAACAGGTGCCATTCCAAGCTGATCTCCTTGACCATGCCCATCTCGTAGACGGTGTTGGTCGAGGGGTCGTAGACACCGGTGGAGGTGACCCCGATGTTCGGGGCGAGGTCGTTGCAGGAGGTGATGTGGTACGGCGTGCCCAGCGAGGTCTTCCACAGCACCGCGCCGGTCGTCGCGTTCAGCCCGTACACCCAGTCGTTCTCGGTGGCCACGACCAGGGTGTTGCCGACGATCAGCGGCTGCCCGTACACCTGGCCGTTCACCGAGGTCTTGAAGATCTGCCCGAAATGCCCGCCCTGCACCGCGGCCGGGGTCAGCGCCGGCTCGTTGGGATCCCAGCCGTTGCGCAGGTCGTTCTGGGACACGGTGGTCTCGTCACCAGCCGGTCCGGGGCTGGCCGCCGCGTGATGGGCAGGGGCGGCGCCGGCCGGCCCCGCCCCGGCGACCGCGGCGATCCCGGCGGCGGAGACGGCCATCACCACCAGGACAGAGAATGACTTGCGCGCGCCCACAGGCGTGCGGGCGCGCGCGGAAATGATCCATTTCCCCAGCGTTTTCATTGGAATCCCCTCTAGGCACGCGGCACGTGCGCCTCGCCTAGCGGGAAGGCAGCGCTACCTTGTCATGATTACATCAGACAAAGATTGCGAAACCCCCCGTTATCAGCCTGTGACCGTATGTCGGATATAAGGCAACCCTAAGACAACAATCTGCCGAATGTAAGGTGGCTTAGTCAGATTGGTTGCCCGGCCCAGGTCATCAGGGACCGCGGGGGCTAGCCGCCGGGGGCGGGATCGCGCGGCAGGCCGAGCAGCCGCTCGCCGATGATGTTGAGCTGCACGTCGGTGGTTCCGCCGCCGATCGTGAGGGCCCGGGTGAACAGGACGGCGCGGGTCCAGCGGCTGCCGTAGACGGCGCCCTCCGCGCCGGACAGGGCCCAGCACTCCTCCGCGATCCGCTGCGCGTAGCGCATGCCGAGCACCTTACGGACGCTGCCGGTGGCACCGGGCTCGGTGCCGGACAGCCGCTTGAGCGTCGCCCGGACGCCGAGCAGGTCGATCGCGTGCCCCTCGCTGACCAGGTGTCCGGTGCGCTCGAGCAGCGCCGCGTCCGGGCCCTCGCCCAGCCCGGCCACCACCTCGAGCAGGTCGGCGGCGCCGCAGCCGAACGTCCACGACTGGGATAGCGACACCCGCTCGTTGGCCAGCGTGGTGCGGGCCACCTTCCAGCCGCCGTTCACCTCGCCCACGACCAGGTCGTCCGGCACGAACACGTCGTCGATGAAGACCTCGTTGAACAGCGAGTCCCCGGTCATCTCCCTCAGCGGCCGGACGGTGATCCCGGGCGAGGCCATGTCCACCAGGAAGTAGCTGATGCCGTCGTGCCGGGGCGCGCTCGGGTCGGTGCGGGCGATGCAGATCGCCCAGGCGGCGTGCTTGGCCAGTGACGTCCAGACCTTCTGCCCGGACAGCCGCCATCCCCCGTCGGCGCGCTCCGCCCGGGTGGTCAAGCTGGCCAGGTCGGAGCCCGCGCCGGGCTCGCTGAACAGCTGGCACCAGACCGTCGCGCCGGACAGGGTGTCCGGCAGGAACCGCTGCTGCTGCTCGGTGGTCCCGTACTGGACCAGGGCCGGCACGACCCAGGCGCCGATGCCGAGCCCCGGCGGGCGCAGCCCGGCGGCGCGCAGTTCCTCCGCGATGACCAGTTGCTCGAGCGGGCTCGCCGCCCGCCCCCAGGGGGCGGGCAGGTGCGAGGTGACCCAGCCGCCGGCCGCCAGCAGCCGTGCCTGCTCGGCCTTGGGCGCCGCGGCGATGGCCGCCAGTTCCCCGGCCACCTGGCCGCGCACGGCCACGGCCTCCTCCGGGAGCTCCACGGTGAGCGGGCGGGTGGCGCCGCCGAGGGCGAGCCGGGCTACCTGGCTGGCCCAGGCGGCCGAGCTGCCCGCCAGCGCGCGCAGCGACAGCGCCCGGCGGTAGTACAGGTGGGCGTCGTGCTCCCAGGTGTAACCGATCCCGCCGAGCACCTGGATGCACTCGTGCGCGCAGTTCACCGCGGCGTCGATGGCGACGGTCGCGGCGGCCCCGGCCGCGAAGTCGCGGCCCGCCTCCCCGGCGGCGCCGCCCGCCTCCGCCCAGGCCCGGGCCGCGTCCCAGGTCACCGCCGCGGCCTGCTCGGACGCGGTGAGCATCCACGCGCAGCGGTGCTTGACCGCCTGGAACTGCCCGATCGGGCGGCCGAACTGATGGCGGATCTTCGCGTACGAGGCGGCGGTGTCCACCGCCCAGGCGGCGATCCCGCACGCCTCCGCGGCGAACAGCGTCGCGGCCAGGCCAGGTACCAGGCCCTGCGGGAGCCCGGAGAGCACCCGGCCGGCCGGCACCGTTACCTTGTCCGCGCTCACCCGCGCCACCGGCCTGGTCAGGTCCATGCCGTCCAGCGGCGCCAGCCCCACATCGCGGGCGTCCACCGCCACCCAGGCCTGCGCCTCGCCCTGCCCGGCCGGCAGGATCAGCAGGTCGGCCAGGCACGCGCCGGCCACCGGCCCGCAGCTCCCGTCGATCACCAGGCCGCCGGCGTCGCCTGGCACCCAGCTCAGCCCCGGCCCCAGGCCCACCGCGGCGGTGAGCGTGCCCGCCGCCAGCTCCTTGACCAGGCCTTCCAGCGCGGCGGTGTCGGCGCCGTCGGGCGCGCCGTCGATCGCGCTCGCCAGGATCGCCCCGGCCAGCACCGAGGGCAGGAACCCGCCGGGTACCAGCGCACGGGCCAGTTCCTCGGCGGCCACCGCCAGCTCGGGCAGGCCCGCGCCCTGGCCGCCGAGTGCCTCCGGCAGGTGCAGGCCGAGCAGGCCCTGGGCCGCCAGGCCCGGCCGCAGCGAGTCCCGGTACCGCGCGGCGCCCTTGTCCTCGGCGTCCACGACCGACCTGATCACGGTGGCCGGGGCGGCGTGCCCGGCCCAGCCGCGCACCGACTCGGCCAGCGCCAGGTGCTCTTCCGTCAGGGCCAGCGTCATTGCCCACCTCACTCGCCGAGAACCCACGTCCCGGCCTCACTGTAAAACGGCGTCCCGCTCAGCGGAACCACCCTGTACGAATCTCGTTACCGGCTGGTAGGATGAGATAAGTTACTGATCAGTAGGACTGCCGGAACCGGAACGGGGCCCGGGCGGTCCCGCGCGAGAGGCGGGGCTCGATTGAGTCACTACAAGAGCAACCTGCGCGACATCGAGTTCAACCTGTTCGAGATGCTGCGCCGGCAGGACGTCCTCGGCAAGGCCCCCTACCCGGAACTGGACACCGAGACGGTCCGCGAGGTGCTGGCCGAGGTGAACCGGCTGGCCGTCGGCCCGCTCGCGGACTCCTTCGCCGAGGCCGACCGCAACCCCCCGGTCTTCGACCCGGCCACCGGCTCGGTCACGATCCCCGACGGGTTCAAGCGCTCCTACCGCGCGTTCATGGACGCCCAGTGGTGGCGGCTGGACGTGCCGCCCGGCCTCGGCGGCACCGGCGCGCCCCGGTCGCTGCACTGGGCCGTGGCGGAACTGGTGCTCGGGGCCAACCCGGCCGTCTGGATGTACGCGAGCGGCCCGTCCATGGCCCAGGTGCTCTGGCTGGTCGGCACGCCCGAGCAGCAGCGCTTCGCCGAGTTCGCGATCGACCGGGGCTGGACCTCCACCATGGTGCTCACCGAGCCGGACGCGGGCTCCGACGTGGGCGCCGGGCGGACCAAGGCCATCGCGCAGCCGGACGGCACCTGGCACATCGAGGGCGTGAAGCGGTTCATCACCTGCGCCGAGCACGACATGGCGGAGAACATCTTCCACCTGGTCCTGGCCCGTCCGGAGGGTCACGGCCCGGGCACCAAGGGGCTGTCCATGTTCCTCGTGCCCAAGTTCCTGACCGGCCCCGATGGCACGCCCGGCGAGCGGAACGGGGTCGAGGTGACCGGCGTAGAGCACAAAATGGGCCTGCACGCCTCGACCACCTGCGAGCTGACCTTCGGCGCCCGCCGGCCCGCCGTCGGGACGCTGGTCGGCGGCGTGCATGACGGCATCCGGCAGATGTTCATGATCATCGAGCACGCGCGGATGATGGTGGGCACCAAGGCGATCGCGACCCTGTCCACCGGGTACCTGAACGCGCTGGAGTACGCCAAGACCCGGGTGCAGGGCGCCGACCTCGCGCGGATGGCGGACAAGACCGCGCCGCGGGTGACCATCACCCATCACCCCGACGTGCGCCGGGTGCTGATGATGCAGAAGGCGTACGCGGAGGGCATGCGGGCTTTGGTGCTTTACGCTGCGGCGCTGCAGGACACGCTCCAAATCCAGACGGCCGGTGGCGGCGCCGACCTCCAGACGGTGGCGCTCAACGACCTGCTGCTGCCGGTCGTCAAGGGGGCCGGCTCGGAGCGCGCCTACGAGATGCTCACCCTGTCGCTGCAGACGTTCGGCGGCTCCGGCTTCCTCAAGGACTACCCGATCGAGCAGTACATCAGGGACGCCAAGATCGACAGCCTCTACGAGGGCACCACCGCGATCCAGGGCCTTGACCTGTTCTTCCGCAAGATCCTCCGCAACGAGGGCAAGGCGCTGCGCACGCTGCTCACGGAGATCACCGCGTTCGCGGCCGGTGAGGAGGGCAACGGCAGGCTCAAGCCGGAGCGGACCGCGCTGGGCCGCGCGGCCGGTGACGTGGAGGGCCTGGTCAGCACGCTCGCCGGGTACGCGGCGGCGTCGCTGGAGCGCCCGGAGGAGATCTACCGGGCCGGGCTGAACACGACCAGGCTGCTGATGGCGCTCGGCGACCTGGTGATCGGCTGGCTGCTCGCCCGCCAGGCGGAGGTGGCGCTCGCGGCACTGGACGCCGGGGACGCCGGCCGCATGAGTGCCGCGGACCGGGCGTTCTACCAGGGCAAGCTGGCCACCGCGCGGTTCTTCGCGCAGACCGTGCTGCCGCGCCTGGCCGTGGAGCGCGAGATCGCCGAGGCCACCACCCTGGACCTGATGGAGCTGCCCGAAGACGCCTTCTAGCGGGGGCGCGCCCGGCGCCGGTGCTCTCAAATGAGCCAGTGCCGCACGGTGTTATTTACCGGTGCCGTCCCCGGCGCCTCAGATCTCGAACTGGATGGCCGCCCGGCTGGCCACGATCGGGCTCACGTACCGCTCGACCAGGGCAGCACGACATGCCGCAGCATTCGCTCTCTTTCGGAGCAGGACCTTGGCCGTGGGGGCTTCCGCCACTATGGCGCAAGCCCCCCACGGCCGTGCACGGTCCGGCGGTCAGCCCCAGGCGATCATGCGCACAGGGTCGGTGAGCATCGCCCCGATGTCGCGCAGCACCGCCGAGCCCAGGTCGCCGTCCACGGTCCGGTGGTCGAAGGACAGCGCGAGCGTGGTCACCTGGCGCACGGCCAGCGCGCCCTCGTGGACCCAGGGCGCCTCCTTGACCTGGCCGAGCGCGAGGATCGCCGACTCGCCGGGGGTCAGGATGGGCGTGCCGGTGTCCACGCCGAACACGCCCACGTTGGTGATCGTGATCGTGCCGCGGGCCAGGTCGGCGGGCGGGGTCTTCCCGCTGCGTGCCGTGCCGGCCAGTTCCGACAGCGCGCGCGCCAGGCCGGGCAGCGACAGCGCGTGCGCGTTCTTGATGTTGGGCACCAGCAGGCCCCGGTCGGTGGCGGCGGCGATGCCCAGGTTCACGTAGTGCTTGACCACGATCTCCTGGGCCGCCTCGTCCCACGACGAGTTGATCATCGGGTGCCGCGCCACCGCCAGCATCAGCGCCTTGGCCACCAGCAGCAGCGGCGAAGGCCGCCACCCCTCGAACTCCGGCAGCTCCCGCAGCCGCTGCACCGCCGACATCGTCTCGGTCATGTCGACCTGCAGGAACTCCGTCACGTGCGGCGCGGTGAACGCGCTCGACGACACCGCCAGCGCCGTGTGCTTCCGCACCCCCCGGATCGGAACCCGCTCTTCCCCGCCGGCCAGCGCCGCCGGCCCCGCCAGGGCGCCCGTCACCTCGGCCACGGCGGGCCCGGAAGCTGCGGCTTGCACATCCTCCCGGGTAATGACCCCCTCGGGCCCGCTCCCGGTCAGCGCCGCCAGATCCACCCCCAGATCCCTGGCCAGCTTCCGCACCGGCGGCTTGGCCAACGGCCGTCCCGCCACCCCGGTTGCCCCGGATCCGTTTCCGCCAGGCGCCGGCGGGCCCACCGGTTCCGCCGGAGCCCGTCCAGCCCCGGATCCACCTCCCGCCTTCCCCCCCTTGCGTGGCCGTCGTGTCGTCGCCCCCAGCTTCACCCCGTACCCGACCAGCACCGCCTGCCGCTCGATCTTCGGCGCCGGGCTCCCATGAATCCCAGGCTCCCGGGCCGCAGGTTCCCCCTCAGCCGTTTCCGCCGGGGCGCCCGGTGATGTCCCGGATGGCGTTTTGCCAGCCGGGACATTGCCGGGCGGCCCAGATCCCTCCGCCACAGTGCCCGCCGCGCCAGCATCTGCGGACACGTCTACCGCGATGATCGGCGTCCCCACGTCCACCGACTGCCCTTCGGACACGAGCAGGTCGGTAACCACCCCTTCGAACGGGCTGGGCAGCTCCACCAGCGACTTAGCCGTCTCGATCTCCACGATCACCTGATTGACGGTCACCCGGTCCCCGGGCTTCACCTTCCAGGAGACGATGTCCGCCTCGGTCAGCCCTTCACCGACATCCGGCAACTTGAATTGCTTCACGTCAGCCATGAATTCCCCCGTCTCAGTACGCGAACGTGCGGTCGACGGTGTCGAGCACGCGGTCCAGATCGGGCAGGTAATGGTCCTCGAGCCGGGACGGCGGGTACGGGGTGGAGAATCCGCCGGCCCGCAGCACCGGGGCCTCCAGGTGGTAGAAGCACTCCTCGGTCACCCGGGCGGCGATCTCGGCGCCGAGCCCGGCGGTGACCGGCGCCTCGTGCACGACCACGCACCGGCCGGTCTTGCGCACCGACGCGATCACGGTGCCGATGTCCAGCGGGGACAGCGAGCGCAGGTCGATCACCTCGAGCGCGCGGCCGTCCTCACGGGCCGCGACGGCCGCTTCCACGCAGGTCCGCACGAGCGGCCCGTAGGTCACCACGGTCGCGTCGCCGCCCTCGGCCACGATCCGCGCGGAGGTCAGCGGCACCGCGCCGGCCAGGTCCGCGGTGGTGTCCACCTCGGCCTTGTCCCAGTAGCGGCGCTTCGGCTCGAAGAAGATCACCGGGTCGTCGGAGGCGATCGACTGCTGGATCATGGTGAACGCGTCCGCCGGGCCCGAGCACGCGACCACCCGCAGGCCGGCCGTGTGCACGAAGTACGCCTCGGGCGACTCGCTGTGGTGCTCCACCGCGCCGATGCCACCGCCGCACGGGATCCTGATCACCACGGGCATGCGTACCCGGCCGAGCGAGCGCAGCCGCTGCTTGGCGAGCTGGCTGACGATCTGGTCGAACGCGGGGAAGACGAAGCCGTCGAACTGGATCTCGCACACCGGCCGGTAGCCGCGCAGCGCGAGCCCGATCGCGGTGCCGACGATGCCGGACTCGGCGAGCGGCGTGTCCACCACGCGGGATTCCCCGAAGTCCTTCTGCAGCCCGTCGGTGACCCGGAACACCCCGCCCAGCTTGCCCACGTCCTCGCCCATGATGAGCACCTTGGGGTCGGCTTCCAGGGACTTGCGGAGGCCCTCGTTGATCGCCTTGGACAGCGTGAGCGCGGTCATCGTGCCACCTCCTCGGCCTCGAAGGAGTCCAGGTAAGCGGCGAACTGCTCGCGCTCGGAGTCCAGCAGCGCGTTCGGCTCGCTGTAGATGTTGTCGAAGATCGACAACGGCTCCGGGTCCGGCATGGCCAGGCAGCCCTGCCGGACGTTGCGGCCCACCTCCGCCGCTTCGGCCTCGATCGCCTCGAAGAACGTGGCGCCGACGGCGCCGGTGCGGACCAGGTAGGCCTTGACCCGCTCGATGGGGTCCTTGAGCTTCCACGCCTCCAGCTCGCTGGCGAGCCGGTACCTGGTCGGGTCGTCGGTGGTGGTGTGCGCGCCCATCCGGTAGGTGAACGCCTCGATGAGCATGGGGCCCTGGCCCTCCCGGGCGGCCTGCATCGCCTTGCGGGTGACGGCCAGGCAGGCGAACACGTCGTTGCCGTCCACCCGGATGCCGGGGAAGCCGAAGCCACTGGCCCGCTGGTACAGCGGGACGCGGCTCTGCCGTTCCAGCGGCTCGGAGATGGCCCACTGGTTGTTCTGGCAGAAGAACACCACGGGGGCGTTGAACACCGAGGCGAAGACGAACGCCTCGTTCACGTCGCCCTGACTGGTGGCGCCGTCACCGAAGTAGACGATGACCGCCTCGCCGTTCTCGCCGACCAGCCCGTCGCGCTGGATCCCCATCGCGTAGCCGGTGGCGTGCAGGGTCTGCGCGCCGATCACGATCGTGTACAGGTGGAAGTTGTGCTCGGCCGGGTCCCAGCCGCCGTGGCTGACGCCCCGGTATAGCTCCAGGAGCTTTATCGGGTCGACCCCACGGCACCAGGCCACCCCGTGCTCACGGTAGGTGGGAAAGGCCATGTCACGGGGTCCGAGCGCCCGCCCGGAGCCGACCTGGGCCGCCTCCTGGCCGAGCAGCGACGCCCAGATGCCGAGCTCGCCCTGGCGCTGCAGCGCGATCGCCTCTGTGTCGATGCGGCGGACCAGGACGAGGTCGCGGTACAGGCCCTTCACCTCGTCGGTGGACAGCTCCAGGGGATAGTCGGGATGCTCCAGCCGTTCCCCCTCGGGGGTAAGCAGCTGAATGGTTTCCACGCGCGATCCGGCCTGCCGGTCCAGGCTGGCGGATCCCGGTGCGGTGGTGACCGCACCGTCAGCATCGACGGCCACGCGCCACTCCTTGTGATCGGGGCCGGCTGCGGGATCACCGTGACCGGCCAGCGGGGGTCCGTGACGGCTCTGGTGGGCCGTGGACCGTTATTGCCATCGTGACAGACGGCGCGGCGTGCGGCTAACCCCAGATGAACAGTGACCGGCCGGCCGCGAGTCGCGTACGCTGCGTGGCCGGCGGGCAAGGTCCGAGGAAAGGCGAGGAAAAGTGACCAAAATCATTGTCGACGTGATGCTGAAGCGGGAGATTCACGACCCGCAGGGAGAAGCCATCTCACGCGCCTGCCAGCGGCTTGGATACGGCGACGTGGTGGGCGTGCGGCAAGGCAAGCGGTTCGAGCTGGAACTGCGGGGTGAGGCCGATGACAGCGCTCTGACCAGGGTCGGAGAGCTCGCCGTGGAATTGCTCGCGAACCCGGTGATTGAGGAATTCGTGTTGCGCGCGGAGTGAGCGGATGACCCGCCGCGGTAGCGCGCGCCGACATAACCGGCGGGTAGCGGCGTGCGTTAACCATGGTGTCACTCAAGTTGACGGTTACCCCGGCCCAGGCGGGGGAAAGCACTCAAAGTGGCCAACGTGGACCGTGCGAACGGTAACCGGGGGGCGGGTGCATACACCGGTGAGCAGCGCCGAGGAGCCTAGCGTGGACGTGAAGCTCTGCCTGGTGTTTCCGCGCAAGGCACTGAGCGTGCCGGTGATGCGCCACATGCTCGGCGATGCCCTCAGGGGCCTGGGCGCCGACGACGACGGACTCGCGGAACTGCTACTGGCGGTAACCGAGGCCTGCACCAACGTGGTGCGTCACGGGGGACCGGGGCGCAGGTACGAGGTGGTGGCCAGCCTGGGCCGCCGTGGCTGCCGTATCGAGGTGCAGAACACCTGGCAGGGGTTCGCCGGCGGCCGGATTCCGGGGCTGCGGCGCCGACCCTGGACGGGGGCGGTCGCGCCGGCGCGGTCCCGGCGCCGCGGCGTGCGCCCGGCCACCTTCGGCCGCTCGCTGCTCGGCGCGGCCCGGCCCGGCTCCGGCCCGGCGGCACATACCGGGGAGGCGGCGGTCGGGGACGAGGACATCGCCGCCTTGCCGGAGTCGGGACGGGGCATCGACATCATGCGGGCCTGCGTGGACAACGTCAGCATGACCAGCGGCCCCGAGCACCGGACCGTGGTGTCCCTGCAGAAGCGCCTGGCCTGGCGCCCGGGGGCCCCGTTCGCCGAGGAACCGGACGACGAGTTCGAAGACGGCGAACTCGCCGACGCCGGCTGACCCGCTCCTGTCGTGGTGAGCCGGTAGCCTGCGTCCGTGGAAGGACGCCCGTGACGGCCCGGGTAGGGGTCGTCACCTTTCCCGGGTCACTCGACGACCGCGATGCCGCCCGCGCGGTGCGCAGCGCCGGGGCCGAAGCGGTCCCGCTCTGGCACGGGGACCGCGGCCTGCGCGGGGTCGACGCGGTGATCCTCCCCGGTGGTTTCTCCTACGGCGACTACCTGCGCTGCGGCGCGATCGCGCGGTTCGCGCCGGTGATGGCCGACCTGGTGCCCGCCGCCCGGTCGGGGCTGCCGGTGCTGGGCATCTGCAACGGGTTCCAGATCCTCTGCGAGGCGCACCTGCTGCCGGGCGCGCTGACCCACAACGCCGGGCTCCGGTTCATCGACCGGGAGGTCCGGGTGCGCATCGAGCACAACGGCACCCCGTGGACCAGCGGCTACGAACGGGATCAGGAGATCACCGTGGTACTCAAGAGCGGTCAGGGCGCCTACCTCGCCGATGCCGCCACGCTGGCCAGGCTCGAGGCGGACGGCCAGGTGGTCGCCAGGTACGCCGGCGGCAGCCCGAACGGCTCCGCGCGGGGCATCGCCGCCGTGACGAACCCGGAGGGGAACGTGGTCGGCATCATGCCGCACCCCGAGCACGCCATCGACCCGCTGACCGGGCCGGGCAGCGACGGGCTCGGCTTCTTCACCTCGGTCGTCCGCGCGCTGGTGGCCCGGTGACCACGCGGGCCGCCACCGGGCCGGAAACCTCGGCCGGGCTGGGAACCGGGGCCGGGGCGGACACCGTGGCCACGGCCGCCGCCACCCCGGACCGCCCTCAGCCGTATGCCGGGCTGGGCCTGACCGAGGAGGAGTACCAGCGGATCCGGGGGCTGCTCGGGCGGCGGCCGACCGATCCGGAACTGGCGCTGTACTCGGTGATGTGGAGCGAGCACTGCTCCTACAAGTCCTCCAAGATGTACCTGCGCCAGTTCGCCGACAAGGCGCCGCCGGTGACGGGGGACAGTGACGGGGGAACGGGGAGGGGGGGCGGGGCCCTGCTGGCCGGCATCGGGCACAACGCCGGCGTGGTGGACATCGGCCAGGGGTACGCGGTCACGTTCAAGATCGAGTCACACAACCACCCGTCCTACGTGGAGCCGTTCCAGGGCGCCGCCACCGGGGTCGGCGGCATCGTCCGCGACATCCTGGCCATGGGCGCCCGCCCGGTGGCGGTGCTCGACTCGCTGCGGTTCGGCCCGGCGGGCGGGCCGGACACCGCCCGGGTGCTGCCCGGCGTGGTCGGCGGGATCTCGTTCTACGGCAACTGCCTGGGCCTGCCCAACATCGGCGGCGAGCTGGCCTTCGACCCGTGCTACACGGGCAACCCGCTGGTGAACGCGCTGTGCGTGGGCGTGATGCGGCACGAAGACCTGCGGTTCGCCGTGGCGCGCGGGGCGGGCAACAAGGTGATCCTGTTCGGCGCCCGCACCGGCCCGGACGGCATCGGCGGGGCATCGGTGCTGGCCAGCGCGTCGTTCGGTGGCGGTGCGGCGGCCAAGCGGCCGAGCGTGCAGGTCGGCGACCCGTTCATGGAGAAGCTGCTGGTGGAGTGCTGCCTGGAGCTGGGCGCGGCCGGGCTGCTGGCCGGCATCCAGGACCTGGGCGCCGCCGGGGTGTCCTGCGCGACCGCGGAACTCGCCGCGGGCGGCGGCTCCGGCATGGCGGTGGACCTGGACCTGGTGCCGCTGCGGGACTCCTCGCTCGGCCCCGCGGAGATCCTCATGAGCGAGTCCCAGGAACGCATGATGGCGATCGTGGAGCCGGGCCACGTGGCCCGGTTCACCGAGATCTGCGCGCGCTGGGACGTGCCGGCCACGGTGATCGGCGAGGTGACCGGCACCGGGCGGCTGCGGATGACCTGGCGCGGCGAGCTGGTGGTGGACATCGCGCCGGAGACCGCGGCCAGCCAGGGCCCGGTCTACGACCGGCCGGCGGTGCGCCCGGTCGGCCAGGACGCCCTGGTGGCCGACGACCCGGCCCGGCTGCCCCGCCCAGGGCCCGGCGAGCTGGGCGGCACCCTGCTCGCCCTGCTGTCCTGGCCGGACCTGGCGGACAAGACCTGGGTGACCGAGCAGTACGACCGGCACGTGCTCGGGGACACGGTGCTCGCCGCCCCGGAGAACGCCGGGGTGATCAGGGTCGATGAGCGGACCGGCCTCGGCGTGGCGCTCGCCACCGACGGGAACGGGCGGTACGCCCGGCTGGACCCGTACGCGGGCGCCCAGCTCGCCCTCGCCGAGGCGTACCGGAATGTGGCGGCGACCGGCGCGCGCCCGGCCGCGGTGACCAACTGCCTCAACTTCGGCTCGCCCGAGGACCCGGGTGTCATGTGGCAGTTCGCCGAGGCCGTGCGGGGCCTCGCGGACGGCTGCGCGTTCCTCGGCACCCCGGTGACCGGTGGCAACGTCAGCTTCTACAACCAGACCGGGGAGGTGCCCATCCACCCCACGCCGGTGGTCGGTGTGCTGGGGGTGCTCCCCGACGTGCGGCGGCGGCTGTCGCTCGGGTTCCGCCGGCCCGGGGCCAGCCTGGTGCTGCTCGGCCGGACCGGCGAGGACTTCGGCGGCTCGGCGTGGGCCTGGGCGGTCCACGGCCACCTCGGCGGCCGCCCGCCCGCCGTGGACCTGGCCATGGAACGGGCGCTCGCCGCGGTGCTCGCGGCAGCGGCGCAGGACGGCCTGCTCGCCGCGGCGCACGACCTGTCCGACGGCGGGCTGGCCGTCGCCCTGGCCGAGAGCTGCTTGCGTGGCCGGGCAGGCCCGGACGGCCAGGCCGGCCCGGTCGGCGCACGGGTGGGCCTGCCCGGGGATCCGTTCACCATGCTGTTCAGCGAATCGCCCGCCCGCGTGGTGGCCGAGGTCGCCCCCGGCGCGGCGGCGCCGCTCGCCGCCCTGTGTGACCGGCACGGGGTCCCGCTGACGGGCCTGGGCACGGTCGGCGGGGACCGGCTGGAGGTGGCGGGCTGTTTCGGCCTGGCGCTGGACGAGCTCGCGGCGGCCCGCGCCAGCGTGCTGCCGGCCCTGTTCGGCTGAGGTCCCGGTGACCGCCGCGAGCGACCGCGCCGCCCGGCGGCTCCGGGCCGCGCTGGACGAGCAGCGGGCCGCGCTGGGCGAGCCCGCCTGGTCCGGGCCCGGCGATCCGGAGACGTTGGGCCTGGCCTGCGCGGCGGCGGTGGCGGCGGCGCTGGGCAACGGCCGCGCACCGCTGCCCGAGGCGCTGCGGGCCGCGACCAGGAGCCTGCTCGGCAGGCTCGCCGCCCGGGCACCCGGCCGGGCGGTGGAGGTGCGGGTGCCGCCGTACGCGGCGGTCCAGTGCGTCGAGGGCCCCCGGCACACCCGGGGCACGCCGCCCAACCTGGTGGAGATGGACCCGGTGACCTGGGTCCGGCTGGCGGCCGGGCAGACGGAGTGGGCCGACGCGGTGGCGTCCGGCGCGGTGCGGGCCAGCGGGGTCCGCGCCGACCTGACCGCGTACCTACCGCTGCTTTCGTCGGGAGAACGCGGCGCCGGTCATTAGACTGACCGGGTGGTCAAGCCCGACGGCCGACTCTCCGGCGACTTGGATCCGGGGGATCAGCCTCCTCGGGACGCATGCGGCGTATTCGGCGTCTGGTCGGAAGGTGAGGACGTCGCCAAGCTCGCCTACTACGGCCTCTACGCGTTGCAGCACCGCGGCCAGGAGTCGGCCGGCATCGCCGTCAGCGACGGCGTGCGGATCGTCGTCTACAAGGACATGGGCCTGGTGGCCCAGGTGTTCGACGAGCGCGTGCTGAGCTCCTTGCACGGCCACATCGCGGTCGGGCACTGCCGCTACTCCACGAGCGGGGCGTCGGTGTGGAAGAACGCCCAGCCGACGTTCCGGCCCACGCCGGCCGGCGGCGTTGCCCTCGGCCACAACGGGAATTTGATAAATACGCTGGAGCTTGCCGCCCTGGCTGCCCCCGCCGACGGGCTTCCGGGGCTGACCGGCACGTCCGACACCGACGTGCTGACCGCGTTGTTCGCCGATCCGGCCCACGCCACCCTGGCCGAGGCCGCGCTGGCCACGCTGCCGCTGGTGCGCGGGGCGTACTCGCTGGTCTTCGCCGACGAGCGCACCCTGTACGCGGCACGGGATCCGCAGGGCTTCCGGCCGCTGGTGCTCGGCCGGCTCGCCCGTGGCTGGGTGGTGGCCAGCGAAACGGCGGCCCTGGACATCGTCGGCGCCCAGTTCGTCCGCGAGGTGGAGCCGGGCGAACTGGTCTCGATCGATGACAGTGGGGTCACCTCGGCCACCTTCGCCCCGGCGCAGCCACGAGGCTGCCTGTTCGAGTACGTGTACCTGGCCCGCCCGGACACCACCATCGCCGGCCGGGGCGTGCACGCGGTGCGGGTGGAGGTGGGCCGCCGTCTCGCCACCGAGCACCCGGCCGAGGCCGACCTGGTCATCCCGGTGCCGGAGTCGGGGACCCCGGCCGCGATCGGTTACGCCCAGGCCAGCGGCATCCCCTACGGGCAGGGGCTGGTGAAGAACTCCTACGTGGGCCGCACGTTCATCCAGCCGAGCCAGACGATCCGCGAGCGGGGCATCCGGCTGAAGCTGAACCCGCTGCGGGACGTGATCGCCGGCAAGCGGATCGTCGTGGTGGACGACTCGATCGTGCGCGGCAGCACCCAGCGCGCCATCGTCGTGATGCTGCGCGAGGCCGGCGCCGCCCAGGTGCACGTGCGGATCTCCAGCCCCCCGGTGCAGTGGCCCTGCTTCTACGGGATCGACTTCGCCACCCGGGCCGAACTGATCGCCGGCGGCCTCGCGGTGGACCAGATCCGCGAGTCGATCGGGGCCGACTCGCTCGGGTTCATCTCCCTGGCGGCCCTGGTCGAGGCGAGCACCGTGCCCGCGGACCGCCTGTGCCGGGCCTGCTTCGACGGCGACTACCCGGTTCCGGTCGCCGAGGCCGAGCGCGGCAAGCACGTGCTGGAAGAGGCGGCCGCTGCCGGGGTGCGATCGTGACAGGCCCGCTGGACTACCAGGCCGCCGGGGTGAGCATCGAGGCGGGGGACCGCGCGGTGGCCCTGATGCGCGACGCGATCGCGCGGACCTCGGGCCCCGAGGTGGTCGGCGGGATCGGCGGGTTCGCCGGCCTGTTTGACGCCTCCCGGCTGACCGGCTACCGGCGCCCGCTGCTGGCCACGGCCACCGACGGGGTGGGCACCAAGGTGGTTATCGCCCAGCGGCTTGGCCGGTACGGCACGATCGGGCTGGACCTGGTCGCGATGGTGGTGGACGACCTGGTCACCTGCGGCGCCGAGCCGCTGTTCCTGACCGACTACGTGGTGTTCGGCACCCTGGTGGCCGAACGGGCCGCCGAGGTCGTTCGGGGCGTGGCCCGGGGCTGTGAGCTGGCCGGCTGCGCCCTGCTCGGCGGGGAGACCGCCGAGCACCCGGGGCATCTGGGCCCCGGCGACTTCGACCTGGCGGGCGCGGCGACCGGCGTCGTGGAGGCGGACGCCCTGCTGGGCCCGGACCGGGTCCGGGCCGGCGACGCGATCCTCGCCCTGGCCTCGTCCGGGCTGCACGCCAACGGATACTCGCTGGTCCGGCGGGTGATCGGGGCGGCGGGCCTGGCCCTGGACGCCGAGCCGCCCGAGCTCGGCAAGCCGCTGGGCGAGGAGCTGCTGACGCCGACCACGATCTACGCCAGGGACTGCCTGGCCCTGGCCGCGGACCGCGACGTGCACGCGTTCGCGCACGTGACCGGCGGCGGCCTGGCCGCCAACCTGGCCAGGGTGCTGCCACCGGGCACGGGTGCCGTCGTGGAGCGCGGCACCTGGTCCCCGTCCGCCGTGTTCCCGTTCATCGCGGGCCACGGCGGCATCGGCCAGGAGGAGATGGAGCGGGTGTTCAACATGGGCGCCGGCATGCTCGCCGTGGTAGCGGCGGACGACGCCGACCGTGCCCTGCGCCTGCTAACGGATCGCGGGGTACCCGCCTGGCACGCAGGCCAGGTCATCTCGGATGCTGAAGACGTCCGTCTCGTCGGCGCCTATCGGAGCGCAGGAATCTAGTCCGCTACGTCTTCGTCTTCGTCGTCGTCGAAGTCGCTGTAGCGATCGGCTAGCTCGGAAGATGCGTGGTCGTTGTTGTCCCGCACGCTTTCTTCGCCGACGCCCAGCTCGGTCCGCAGCCGGTCAAGGTCAGTGCCGCCGCTGTTGTACTTGAGCTGGCGTGCCACCTTTACCTGCTTGGCCTTGGCTCGGCCGCGCCCCATTGGCTCGACCCCCTCGAACATGCCGGGGCCTGCCTAGGCCCCTGTTCCCTGCACTGAGCAATAGGGCGTCGTGCACATGGTGCGGCGCGTCGCTTCTCCAGCGCCTGGAGCGCGACGCGCGCGTTCGAGCCCGCATGCATCTATTACGGTACCTGCTTTGCGCCGCGAGCGCTTCCCAGGGCGCACTGCTGGGTTTCTGCGCCGGCTCAGGAAGGCAGCCAGATGCCCCGGAGCCGGCCGATCTCGGCCATCCGGCGCTCGGCCAGCCGGTCGGCGGCCACGGCGGGCGGCACGCCCTCCTCGTCCGCCAGCGCGAAGATCTTCTTGGCCGTGACGTAGATCTTCTCGGCCCGGGCGCTGGCGCGTTCGAAGTTGAAACCGGCCAGCTCGTCCGCGACCTGGATGACCCCGCCGGCGTTGACCAGGTAGTCCGGGGCGTAGAGGATGTCGCGGTCGGCGAGCACCTTTTCCAGTCCGGCATGCGCGAGCTGGTTGTTGGCGGCGCCGCAGACGATGCGGGCGGGCAGCACCGCCACGGACTCGTCGGTGAGCGCGCCGCCCATCGCGCACGGCGCGTAGACGTCGAGCGGGCGGGCGAGCAGTTCGGCCTGCCCGCCGACGGCCTGCACGCCCGGATGAACCGCCAGCACCCGCTGGACCGCGGCGGCGTTGACGTCGCAGACCACAACCCTGGCACCCGCCTCGATCAGGTGACCGACCAGGCGGTGGCCCACCTTGCCCACCCCTTCGACGCCGACCAGGCGGTCCTCCAGGCTGTCCGAGCCCCAGGTGTGCTCCGCGGCGGCCCGCATCCCGTGGAACACCCCGATCGCGGTCAGGATCGACGAGTCCCCGCCACCGCCGTTCAGCACCGTCCGCCCGGTGACGTAATGGCACTCGCGGGCCACCAGATCCATGTCCTCGCTGTAGGTGCCGATGTCGCACGCGGTCACGTACCGCCCGCCGAGCGACTCCACGAACCGGCCGTAGGCCCGCAGCAGGGCCTCGGTCTTCAGCCGGGCCGGGTCCCCGATGATCACCGCCTTGCCGCCACCGAGGTCGAGGTTGGCCAGGGCGTTCTTGTATGCCATCGCGCGGGACAGGTTCAGCACGTCGGCCAGGGCGGCGTCCTCCGACGGGTAGGGGAAGAAACGCGTGCCGCCGAGGGACGGGCCGAGCACGGTGGAGTAGATGGCGATGATCGCCCGCAGCCCGGTCTGCGGGTCCTGGCAGAACACGACCTGCTCGTGCCCGCCGCGGGCGGTGGAGGTGGGTGCGGGCGCGTCCTGGGGGTAGGCGGGCGCGCTGCCACGGGGGTTGCTCGCGAAGACGTTCGTCACTGTGGTGACTCTCCCGGCGACGTGCCGCGTCCTCGCTGACGCGGACTCGCGATAAGCGTATGCCCACTGCCTGTGGCGGCCCGCGCCCGATGACGGGCAAAATGAGGTGCAGGGGGTGCAACCATATGAATAGGTCCCGGGCCAGGCTGGCGGGCACGATCGCCGCAGCGGCCGCGTTGCTGACCGCGCTGGGTGCCGCTGTTCCGGCCACCGCTACCGCCGCCTCGGGCGGGGTCGTCCTGGCCGCGCCGGTGGCCCCGGCCGCGCGCACCGGGCCGGCCGCGCGCACCGGGCCGGCCGCGCGCAGCATGGCGGTCCGGCACGCTCCGAGGGCCCGTGCGGCCCCGGCCCCGTTCGTGATCATCATGATGGAGAACCACGGCCTGCATCCGGTGCTGAACGACCAGACGGACATGCCGTACCTGAACAGCCTGTGGCGCGGCGGCACCAGCCTGGACTTCCCGCACTACGCCGCGCTGGGCCACCCGAGCCTGCCCAACTACCTCGGCATGGCCTCAGGGTTCACCCAGGCCACCTCGGATGCGGTGCACCCGGGTGAGTTCGCGGGCCCGTCGGTCTGGGACCAGCTCACCCAGGCGGGGGTGTCCTGGGGGATCCTCGAGGAGGGCATGCCGTCGGCATGCTCCCCGCGCGTCACCTACAACGACCCGGCGACCGGCGGGCAGTACCTGCTCCGGCACGACCCCGGCATAACGTTCGGCACGGTCTACGGCAGTGCCGAATGCCAGCTGGTGCAGCCGCTTTCCGCGCTCAACTACGCCAGCCTGCCCGCGGTCAGCTTCATCACCCCGAACACCTGCGATGACATGCATGGCCTGACCGCTACCCAGCTTGCCAGCACCGGGTTCGTCAACTGCCTCAAGGGCTCCGACGCGCTGGAACGGCGCTCGGACCAGTGGCTGTCCCAGATCGTGCCGAACCTCACCGCCGCCGGGGCAACGGTGTTCATCACGTTCGACGAATGCTGCGCGGCCACCCTCGGCCCGATGTACGCGCTCGAGACCGGCCCCGCCGTCACGCCCGGGTCCGACGGCACCGGTTACTCCCACTACTCGGTGCTCGCCGGGATCGAGGATGCCTACGGCCTGTCACTGCTCGGCGGGGCGGCTACCGCGAACCCCATCCCCGTGCCGTAGCGGGAGCCGGGGGAGCGCCCCTGGGGCGTACCCAGGCAACATCCAGGGCCCGGTGATGATCTCGTTACGTGTCGTGTCGGTATCCCGCGATGACTGCGTGCCAGGATTCCTGGGTGCTTCCCTACGCCGCATACCTGCGTGTATACGAACCCCTCTCGGCATTCTCCGGCGCCGAAGGCCGGCGCTGGGCCGAGTACGCGGCATCGGCGGGCCGGCCGCGCCGCGCCGGAGCGCTCGCCGCGGAGCAGGCGGAGTCGCTGGCCAGGGCGATCGCGTTCCCGCCGCGGCCCGCTCCCGAGCGGGAAAGCGACCATGCCTACGTACGGTGGTCGGAGGGCACCACCTACATCTGCCCGTGGCAGACCAGGCTGCGGTCCTGGCTGGTGCTGTCCCGGCTCCGCACCGCCGCGCCGTCGCTGACCAGGGCCGCGTTCTCCGCCCACCACGCCGACGCGGCCGTGCGTGAGTTCGCGCGCTGGCGCAGCCAGGAGTACTCGCCGCGGGTGTACATCCAGGCGAGTACCTGGTCGGTGCCGTTCGCCTGGTTCGTCCCGTTCGCCGCGGACGAGCGCTGGCTGGTGCTCGGCGCGTCCAGCGAGCCGGGCGAGGGGGGCAGGGCCACCGCCGCGGGGACGCGCACGCTCGTCTACGCGACCGCGATGAGCCAGGCGCGCACCCGGGTGGCCAAGGCACTGGGGGTGATCCGCCCGGCCAGGAGCCCCCGTTCCGCGGCACCGTGGGGCGGTGACCCGGCGGCGTTGCTGGCCGAGCTCAGGGAGGTCGGTGCCTGGCTCGAGGAGTTCCATCCGCACTCGCTGGTGGAGCTCGACTACGGCGGGCTGGTGCACCTGCTCGACGACGGCGCGCTCTGTTCCGATCAGTCCGTGGCCGAGGTGTCCGCCTCGATCAGTGCCGTGGCGGCGGGAGAGGTCGAATTCGCGTCCGCCATGTATCAGCGATTCGTGCGCCGCTGGCGGGCTCTGGAGGCGCTCGAACAGGCGTCCTGAGCGGCACGAGATGACTTTTCCGAATCTCCACCGTCGCAACTATACGTATCGCTAGAATCACGCAGCGTGACTCAGATCAGTGGATCAACGGGGACACCTGTCGCAGAATCTTTGCTCCCGGTGGTCGACTTGTCACCGCTGGTGATGGCAATATGGTCTCAGTGGGCCATATAGGACATCCACGGCAGGCTCCACCCGGAGCCAGGAAGCTACAAACGCAGGATCGCAGTACTGGTCCAGGAGGAGAGGCCGTACACATGTCTGCACGCACACCCGAAGCTGAACCGCTTCTGACGCCGGCCGAGGTTGCCACGATGTTCCGCGTGGATCCTAAGACCGTCACGCGGTGGGCGAAGGCCGGCAAGCTCACGTCCATTCGTACCCTGGGCGGCCACCGCCGCTACCGGGAGACGGAGGTCCGCGCGCTGCTGGCGGGCATCCCGCAGCCGCGCTCGGAGTAGTCCCGTTCGTGCGCGGTACGCCGCGGCGGCCGGACCCGCGACTGTCCCCGGCCATCCATGTGAGGCGTACCGCACCCGGACTGCCATGCAGTCGGCAAGCAGTAGCACTGAGGGGGGTCGGCCCCGGCGGTCATCAGCCGCGTTGGGGGCGCCATTTCGCGGGTTCCATCGCACCAGCGGTGGGCCGGTCAGACGTCGCCGGGGTCGCTCCGGTCGCCCCGTGACATCAGGCGGAGGACGGCCCCGGCCCCCGGGCCGTGAGCGGCGCACCAGCTGCCGGGCAGCGGGACCGGGCCGCCGTGATGAGGAGACATGCCGGGCGGGGAAGAATCCGGACCTGCGGGGAAGAAGCCTGAACTGCCAGGTAGGCGCCTTGCGCCAGGGAATGCCCGAAACGCCTGATTGCTTCGGGTAATCGGAAGACAACTTTTGGTAATCACGGGTGCATCGCACGAGGGTCGGCAATACTAGGCCGCGAGCACCCACAGTCAGGTTTCACACACTCCGTGTGACGACTCTGCCCGGGGCCACAGATGACGGCAGGCGCTGCGGCGCGTGCCCGGAGTTGGCGGCGCCGCACGGGTTCCGCAGGTCGCGGAACGCGGCACCGCCGTTCAGGGGAGGATCCCAGATGCGTGATCCGGATTTGGTCACCCGCGCACAGCGGGCTGCGGTCGCGCTGGAGCGCGCTTGGGAACGCTGGCGCGCGATGCATGGCCTGTCGGCGGACCCCATGCCACCGGTGTCCAGCTACGTCGGTTACTCCATAGAGGAGCCATGGGGCCGCCCGCGCGTGGTGTTCGGGGTCGACGTCAGGGAAGCGGAACTGCTTGCCGCGCTCCTCGATCACCACGAGTGCGTCGGGCCGTTCTACCAGGCCGATCCGGCCGAGGCCAGCCTCGGGCCCGGGCCATCAGGCAACTCGGGCACTCCCCTTGATGAGGCGCGGTCGCGCATCCCGGCACAGGCACAGGCGGCCGAGCAGCGGCACGACGATGAGCGGCCGCAACACGAGGAACGCACGCAACACGAGGAACGCACGCAGCGCGGGGAGGGCACACAGCGCGAGCGGTCGGCGGGTGAGCGGGCGCCGGACGAGCGGGCGCCGGGCGAGCGGGCGGAGCGCGCGCGGCGGGAAGAGCGGCCCCGGCAGCGGCCGAGCCAGGACACCCCGCCGGGCCCGGGCGGCACGGCGGGCAGAGCTGGCCCGGGCGGAAGGGCCAGCGCGGCTGGCCGAGGTAGCGCGGCTGGTCCGGGAGATGTGGCTGGCCCGGGTGGCATCGCCGATGATCTCGACAGCGATCAGCTCCACTACCGGGACGGCATGTCACCGGCCGAGGAAGCGGGCCGGGAGAACGGTGCCGGCGGCCTGCGCCGCCAGGACGAGACGCGGGGCAGCGCCGGCCGGGCTGGCGACCAGCGCCGGGGGCGCCGCGCCGAGCTGGGCAGGCCCAGCCGGCGGGAGCGGCGCGTGGCCAGCCGCCAGCGGCCGGGACCGGCCGGGGCGCGGGAGCCACAGGCCGAGGCACGGCGCACCGACCAAGCAGGGCGCACCGACCAGGCCGAGGCGGCCCGCACGGACGCCGCCGGCTACCCGGACGCCACCGGTCATCAAGACGTCGCAGGCCACCCGAACGGTGCCGCCCAGCCGAACATCACCGGCCAGCCGGACGCCGTCCGCCGTTCAGGCAACGCTGGCCACCCGGACGCCACCGGTCATCAAGACGTCGCAGGCCATCCGAACGGTGCCGCCCAGCCGGACATCACCGGCCAGCCGGACGCCGCCCGCCGTTCAGGCAACGCTGGCCACCCGAACGGCCCTAGTCATCCGAACGCGGCCGGTCAGGCCGGCGCGGCCGGCGACCAGGACGCCACTGGATACCAAGACGTCGCTGGCCATGCGAGCGACGCGGCCCACCCGGACGCCACCGGCCAGGCATACGCGGCCGGGCACCAGGGCAACGCCGGGCACCCGGGCAACGCCGGCCGCCCGGGCAACGCCGGGCACCCGGGCGACGCCGACCGCCCGGACAGCGCCAGCTACCTGGACAACGCCGGCCGCTCGGACGCCGTTGGTCACGCTGACAACGCCGGCCACGCGAACGGCGCAGGCCATCCGGACACGGCTGGCCACCCGGACGCCACCGGTCGGGCGAACCCCGCCGCTCACATGGATGCCATCGGCAATGCGGACAACGCCAGCCAGGACGCCGCCGAGCATGCGAGCGCCACCGGCGAACTGAGCGCCACCGAGCACGGGAACGCCGGGCCCCCCGGGGGCAGATTCCCCGCCGGGGCGGCATGGCCGTCCGACGCGGCATGGCCGGCCCACACGGCGGGCGCATCGTGGGCGGACCGTGAAGCGGGCGCCGCGGACGTCCCGACAATGGACGACTCCGCTCCGGGCAGCCCCGCTCCGGGCAACCGCGCTCCAGGAGACCGTGCGCCAGGAAACCGTGCTCCGGGTAACCCGGAGAGTGGCAGCGGCACCGCGGACGTCACCACCGTGGACGCCATCCCCGCCGACATCACCATGGTGGACGCCATCCCCGTGCAGGACGCCCCCGTGGACGGCTTCCAGGTAGACGACACCGCGGCAGCCGGTACCGCTGACAGCGAGGCCGCCTCTGCGGGCCGTGACGCCGCCTCTGCGGGCCGCACCGCCCAGCCCAAGAGCCTGTATGACGTCACCAAGGCCAGCCGGGAGCGCGCTCGCGATGCCGCCCGTGGCCGGGGCACCGGCCGGGCCCGCGGTGCGGCGGCGAACCGCGGCCACGACGAGTCACGAGACCTGGGCCGGGACCCGGTCCGCGGTGCCGAGCCCAGCGCCGAGCCGGTTGGCCGGAACGGGCACGCGGACGCCGGCCACCCCGATACGGGCCATGCCGACACGGGCCACGCCGACATGACCCACACGGATACGGGCCATGCCGACACGGGCCATGCCGACACGGGCCATGCCGACACGGGCCATGCCGACACGGGCCATGCCGACACGGGCCATGCCGACGCCAGGGCCGCCGATGCCGGCCTGGCCGGTCTCGGCCTGGCCGGTCCAGGTCTCGCCGGGGAAACCGCCGCGGACCGCGCCCCGCAGCCCGGGCGGGAGGACCAGGCGGGCGTCGATTCTGGCTACCTGGCGGCCGCCCCAGCGTTCGCAGCTGACGCTACCGGGCTGGGCACCGGGGATGTCGGCTGGGCGGACACCGACCCCGGCTTCGACTACACCGACGACGCGGATCTGGACTACGCCGGGGACGACGCCGACCGGGACTACCCGGACGGCGAGGGCTGGAGCGATGTGGCGTCCGAGGACGAGTCCTGGGACACCGGCCCCGTGCGCACCGAGGCCGGCGGCACCACCGGTTACGGCCGGGATCCCGGCGCGGCGCCCGGCCGCAGCGATCGGGCCGGCCTGGACCAACTGTGGGACATCGGGCGCGGCGGGTCCGGCGGCGGCCAGGGCCACATGGATGCCGGCCGTCAAGCGGGGGACGCGGCCCGGGGCGACGCGGCCCGGGGCGACGCGGCAGGCCCGCTCGGTGGCACCGCACGGAGCGGCAGCGCATGGGAAGGCGCCGCACAAGACGGTGCCACACGGGACGGGATCACGCGGGACGAGACCACGCGGCAAACCGGCCCGGCCCGGGACGCTGGCTCGCCACGGGACGCTGGCGGCGCGGCGGACTCCGTCCAGGCGCGGGATGCCCGCCCGGGCCTGGACGGTGACTTCGGCCCGGATCCCCTTGGTGCGCCGGGCGGCCGGGGAGCCACCGCCGACTTCCTCGCCGCGCAGCCAGCGGGCAGCATCCTCACCACCACGCCGCGCCAGAACACCAGGACCGCCAGGTCGGCCGTGGCCACGGAGACCATCGCCGCCGAACTAGCCGGCTGGGCCGCCGGGGAGCTGCCGGGGCAGGCCTCGGCACGGCTCGCCGCCTGGGCAGCCATCGGTGGGGTCCCCGCGCCTGGGAACCTCGCCGACAGCACCGATGTGGGTGCGGCGGGCGTCGGCACCGAGCGGGGTCGCTAGCCGGCCAGCCACCTCACCCGGCGGGCCGCCGCAACGGCCAACCGGCCGCAACGCGCAGCCGCCGACCCCGGCAAGCCGCCGACCCCGGCAAGCCGCCGACCCCGGCAAGCCGCCGACCCCGGCAAGCCGCCGACCCCGGTGCGCCGGCGAGCCGCCCGGCGGCAAGCCCGCCTCCAGGACTGCGCGTCCGGCGCCCCGCTGGGTGCCGGACGCGCAACCATGCGGGCCCGGCCACGGGTCACGGTGGCGAATCGCGACAACGGCCGCGCTGGCCTCGATTGTCGCAGGCAGGGCGGACAATCACAGATGTGCGCATCGCGGTGGTCGCAGGTTCCGGACACGGCTGCCTGACGGCCGAGTGCGCCGAGGACGGCACCGGCCACGGTCCCATCGTTATGCATGCTGATCTATGCGCTGCCGTCGCCGAGCGTGAACGGGCCGGCGACGCCCGCTGGGTGTGGGCCGCCTGCGGCGACGTGTACCCGGCGCTGCTGCGCGCGGGGGTGCGGGTGCAGCGCTGTCACGATGTGGCGCTGACCGAGGCGCTGCTGCTCGCCAGGGACGGGCAGCAGGACGAGCCGGCCACGCTGGCGGCGGCCTGGGCGCGGCTGCGCGGGTCGGCGGCGCCGCAAGCCAGGGCGGCCGCCGCGCGGCCCGCCGCAGCCGGCCAGGCGGTGCTGTTCGAGCCCGCCGATCCAGCCTTTCCCAGCCCGCATGAGGCCATGGAAGCGCTGGTCGCCGTGCACGCCGGCCAGTTGCGCCGGATCGCGGCCGACGAGCACCCCGGCCGGCTCGCGCTGCTCGCGGCGGCGGAGTCGGCGGCCGGCCTGATCGCCGCCGAGATGGGCTACTACGGCCTGCCCTGGCGCGCCGACGTGCACTCGGACCTGCTCACCGGCCTGCTCGGTGGCAAGCCGCTGCCCGGCCTGCGCCCGCAGCGCCTGGCCGACCTGGCCGCACAGATCACCGCCGCGCTCGGCGGCCGCCCGGTGAACCCCGATTCCCCCGCGCAGGTGCTGCGGGCGCTGGCGGCCGACGGTGTCCGGGTGCCCTCCACCCGCGCCTACGTGCTGCGCGAGGTGGACCATCCGGCCGCCGCCCTGCTGCTCGAGTACAAGGAACTCGCCCGGCTGTACGGCGCGTTCGGCTGGTCCTGGCTGGAGGAGTGGGTGAGCGACGGCCGGTTCCACCCGGAGTACGTCGTCGCCGGGGTGGTCACCGGCCGCTGGGCGTCCAGGGGCGGCGGCGCGCTGCAGATCCCCCGGGTGCTGCGCCGGGCCGTGGTGGCCGACCCCGGCTGGGTACTCGTGGTGGCCGACGCCGCGCAGCTGGAGCCGCGGGTGCTTGCCGCGCTCGCCGGGGACGAGGCGCTGGCCGCCGCGGCCGGCACCGGCGACCTCTACCAGGCGCTGGCCGACGCGTTCGGCGGGGAGCGGGGCAACGCCAAGATCGCGCTGCTGTCCGCCATGTACGGCGGGGCGGCCGGGCAGGCCAGGCAACTGCTGGCGGTGCTGCGGCACCGGTTCCCGCTCGCCGCCCAGTACGTTGAGCTGGCCGCCCGGGCGGGGGAGGAGGGCAAGGTGGTCCGGTCCCGGCTCGGCCGGACCTGCCCGCCGCCCTCGGCCTACTGGCGTGGCCTGACCGCCGACCCCGACGACCCGGGCTCCGAGGACCCGCGCGCGGGCCGCTCGGTGCGCGCCCGCGGCCGGTTCACCCGCAACTTCGTGGTACAGGCGAGCGCGGCCGACTGGGCCGTTGTCTTCCTGGCCGGCCTGCGCCGCCGCCTCGCGCACATGACGCTGACATACGGACGAGGCGTGGTGCCCGCCGTCCTTCCGGACGCTCCGCCCGGGGCGCGGCCTGCCGCCGGAGGCGGCGATGCCCAGCCGCGGCTGGTGTTCTTCCAGCACGACGAGGTGATCGTGCACTGCCCGGAGGAACTCGCCGCCGACCTGGTCACGGCGGTCGGCGAGGCGGCGGCCGAGGCCGGGCGGCTGGTGTTCGGGCCGACCCCGGTCCGGTTCCCGGTCACTACGGCCGTGGTGACCAGCTACGCCGACGCCAAATAGACCTGGTGGGGTGCCCGCCGTGCGCCAGGCACCCCCAGCCAGGGCCGGGAGGATCAGGCGGCGGCCTGCGCCGGCTGGTCCGTGCCGCAGTACTTGCACTTGGACGCGGCGGCCGGCAGGTCGGCGGACAGGCACGCCGGGCAGGTCTTCACCGGGGCTGGCGGGCCGAACACGGTCTGGCCGCGCCGGGCCTGGATCGCCTTGTACGGGACGATGATCACGAAGTAAACGACCGCTATGAAGATGATGAAGTAGATGATCGCGGAGATGAACGAGCCGATGTTGAGCAGCGTGGTCTTGTTGCCCGCGTTGCCGAGCTGGACGCCGAGGCCGATGGAGTTGCCTCCTCCGGCCCTGGCCACGATCGGGTTGATGATGTTGGTCGTGAAGGAGGCGATCAGGGTGCTGAACGCGAGCGCAATAACCAGCCCGACGGCCACAATGATGACATCGCCGCGCATGAGGAAGTTCTTGAACCCGGTGAGCATGCTTCGTACCTCCCTAGCCGTCCCCGCCGGCTCCGGGCGGTGAGGTGCGGGGGTGGCGGGCCGCCCGGGCGTGGATGACGACGATATCGTTCACCACCTGGCAAAAGTAAAGGAACACGTTGGGTATGGATCTTGTCGCCCGTGCGGGTAGTGGGGAGTCCCCCTCGAGGTGAGGCCGGATGCGGTCGCCCCATTGAACGGGCGCCGGGCCCGGGCCGTTCACACTCGTGTCGTGACAATATTCGGGGCCGTCGCGGGCACCGGGAAGCCACCGAGGGAAGGGGCGGCGATGAGGCAGATCGTGCTTGTGGTGGCCGGCGTGGCCGCCGTGCTGGCGGGCCTGGTCTGGACCCTGCAAGGGCTGGGCTACGTGGGCGGCAGCTTCATGTCAGGGGCGACCGTATGGGCGGTCATCGGCCCGCTCGTCGCGCTGGCCGGCCTGGCGCTCGTCACGCTCGGGCTGCGCCGCCGGCGCCGGGTGCGCTGATTACAAACTGTCATTAGGGTGGCGCAGAGGTATTACATATCGCAAAAGCTTCGCCATCCTCGCATTTGGCGAACTGGCAGGTCAGCTATCCATTTTCTATGTCCGCCGAAGATTTGACACCGAAACCCTTGTCACTCACGGTAAACTGCCACTTCAGGGGATGGCTCGCGGGGGGCATGGGAGGGCCACATGGACGGACGACACGTGGTCGCGGAGGGAACCGACGACACCGGGGTGTCGTGGGTCATCTGGGCGCGGCGGGATGCCCCGCGCGACGGCGACTTGTTAAGCATGATCAGGCTCACCGACTCCGGTGGGCGCATCATCCACCTGGGCGCCGCCTCCGGGCCGGCGCTGTATCCCGGCCGCCTGCTGAACATCACGACCAGCGGCAGCGAGGAGGGGCCCCGGGCCCTGCTGGGCCGGGTGGGCCCCGGCGTCCGGCGGCTGGAGTTGCGGGTGCACGACGGCGGCACCAGGAACGTGCCGCTGTACGACTGCGCCGAGATCCCGGAGGTCAGGTTCGCCGCGCTGCTGCTGCCGCGCGAGGAACTGCTGGACTCCGTGGCCGCTTTCGGTGCCAAGGGCCCCGAGCTTGAGCGGTTCGACCTGAAGTTCCAGCAGGGACGCTGGGAGGCCCGGCACCCGGGGCAGGCCGTCCGGCCCGGCACTTTATTGCCGCCTGCCACAGGCGCGGTGCTCTCCGGCATCCGCCACGCGGTCGCGGCGGCGGCCATGATCTCGGCGGTGGTCCGCAGGCTGGGCACCCCGGAGACCGACCGGTCGGTGAGGAAACGGCGGACCGCGCGCAGCGCCGCCGGGTCGCCGAGCAGTTCGCCGTGGAACGCGGGGATGACCACCACATTGTGCGGCAGCGGGCAGGCGGGCAGGGTCACCGCGTCGGCCAGGGGAATGACCTCGAGCAGCCGGACCGGAGTGTGCTGTGCGGCCGCCGCGGCGAACCGGGCGCCGACACTGTTCACCGAGTTGATCAGGGTCTGCGCGCCGGCGGTGCCGAACGGGGAGAGCCCGCCCACGAACCAGATCAGCGCGTGGAGTTCGTCCCTCGTCACCATGCCGCTGCCGGTGCCGCCGCCGAAGCCGTACTGGCCGGGCGCGACGATCGGGCTGAGCAGCACGACCGACCCGACCGGGGCATCGGGATGGCGGGCCAGCATCGCGTCGAGGCCGAGGGTGCCCTCGCTTTCCGCGACGATGTCCACCGGCTTGCCGGTCAGCTCGTGCAGCCGCCAGACCTGCGCCGCGATCCGGTCGCCGAGCTGCGGCAACGGGATGTTGCTCGCCTTGGAGCCGTAGGGCAGCGGCTGGCCGCGGTGGTTCGTCCCCCGGTAGGAGAACTGCTGGACGACGCTGCCCGGGAGCGCCTTGGCCAGCGCCCGGTCCTGGCCGCAGCACCACGAGCCGAAGCCCGCGATCTCCAGCACGGGGTGTTGCCCGGTGTCGGCGATCGTGTCGCTCTTAGGCATGGTGGCACTGGTCCCGGTCACCCAGGCCACGGTGGCCTCGGGGTGCCCCGTCGCCGCGGGGCCGCCGAACACGAAGACAAGCCTGGTGAGCGCGATGAGCGTGGCGATGACGGCAGCCAGGGCCATGGGCCCGGCGGGGACCCGGTTCTCGGCCGACGGCGCCAGTTCGGGCCCGGCGCTGGCCACCGGGCCCCGTCCGGCCAGCGCCTGTCCCGCCAGTGCCTGCCCAGCCAGCGCCTGCCCGGCGGGCCGGGCGATCGCCGCGGTCAGGCCGTACCACGCGCGGGCGTTCACCAGGCCGGCCAGCCCGGCCACGGGCACCGCGTCCGGGGGCGGCAGCGCCGCGCAGACCGCGGCGGCGGTGAGCACGCAGAACTCCGCGAGCAGCCACCATGCCGCCGAGACCGGCGGCAGGGTCCGCCACCAGGTCCCGGCCAGCCCGGCATGGCTCAGTGGCAGCGCGATCAGCAGCATGGCCGGCAGCAGCGCGAGGAACGGCCAGGAGAAGGGCAGGATGGCCACTCCGAAGGTCAGGCTGACCAGCGGGGATATCAGCAGGCAGGCCAGGGTGGTGACGACGAGCGCGCCGCGCAGCGCGGCCCGCGGCGGTGGTGTCAGATGGGCCGGCCAGGCCAGCCTGATCAGTGCAGTGTTCAGCGCGGACCTAGCCACCAGCAGCCCGGCGAGCAGCAGGCAGAACCAGGGCCAGGACCGCTGGGTGGTGTACAGCCAGCGCAGGTCGTGGAAGATCGCCAGCGGGGGAAGCGCGGAGACCTGGGGGGCGAGGGCCCGGGCGCCGGGCGCGAGCACGATCAGCAGGAAGGCCTCGGCCATGGCCGTGCCGCAACACAACGCGATCAGGCCTCGGTGCGCCAGGAACCGGTCGCTCCGCAGGCTGGGCCGCTGCGGCTCTCCGTCCATGTCCCGCATCTAAATTCGTGTTCTGCATCGGCGGGCCGGACAGGCCGGGACCGCCGAGTGTCGCTACCTGTCTATCCCAGCACAGCGTCCGGACATCAACGCTTTAATCCCCGCGCGCCGGGGGGCGTGTGGGCGGGCCGGGCAGGTGCGCGGCGGGCGGGGTGGTCCGTGGCGTCCGGGGTGCGCGGCGGGCGGGGGCGGCCCGGGTGCGCGGCGGGCCGGGGGCGTGCGCGGCGCGCCGCGAGGTCAGAGCCGGCCGGCGTCCACGATGCGGCGCAGGAACCGCCGGGTGCGCTCGTCCCTGGGGCTGGTGAAAAGCTCGGCGGGCGGGGCGTCCTCGATGATCCGCCCCTCTTCGAGGAAGCACACCCGGCGGGCGATGTCCCTGGCGAAACCCATCTCGTGCGTGGCGATGACCATGGTCATGCCGGTGGCGGCCAGTTCCCTGATCACGTCGAGCACCTCGGCCACCAGTTCCGGGTCGAGCGCGCTGGTCACCTCGTCGAGCAGCATGATCTGCGGCTTCATGGCCAGTGCCCGGACGATGGCCACCCGCTGCTGCTGCCCGCCGGAGAGGCGGTCGGGGAAGTCGGCCTCCTTGTCCGCCAGGCCGAACCTGGCCAGCAGCGCCCTGGCTTCCGCTTCGGCCTCGGCCCGGGAAACCCGCCGGACCTTCGCCGGGGCCAGCGTCACGTTGCGGAGCACGGTCATGTGCGGGAAGAGATTGAAGGCCTGGAACACGATCCCGACGTGCCTGCGCACCAGGTTCGGGTCGATGCCGGGGCCGGTGACCTCCTGCCCCCACAGGCTGATCCGCCCGGAGTTGATCGGCTCCAGCAGGTTCACGCAGCGCAGCAGCGTGGACTTGCCGGACCCGGACGCCCCGATCAGGCAGACCACCTCGTGCGTGGCGACCGCCAGGTCGATGCCCTTGAGCACCTCGTTGGCACCGAACGACTTGTGCAGCCCCTCGATCCTGATCGCTTCGTGGCCAGCGACCGGGAGGCTGGAATCGCCGCCCGCGCTCATGGGGTGGCCCCGGCGAGACGGCGGCGGCGGTCCCGTTCGATCAGCCGGTCGGTGAACCGCGCCAGCGGGATCGTGAGGATCAGGAAGAGGATGGCCGCAACGGTGAAGCTGGAGAAGTTGAACACCTGCTCGCTGTAGATGTCGGCGGCCTTGTTGGCCTCGATGGTGCCCAGCACCCCGACAAGCGCGGTGTCCTTCTGCAGGCTGATGAAGTCGTTGAGCAGCGGCGGGATGATGTTCCGCAGCGCCTGCGGCAAGATCACGTAACGCAGTGCCTGCCGGTGCGGCAGGCCGAGCGACCGGGCCGCCGCCACCTGGCTCTGGTGCACCGAGTTGAGCCCGGCCCGGTAGACCTCGGACACGTAAGCGGAGTAGGACAGCACCAGGGCGGCCACCCCGTACACCGCGTTGGACTGGGTGGACAGCACCGGCAGGCTCAGCGCCGGGATGCCCAGGCCGATCGCGAAGATCACCAGGATCAGCGGCACGCCGCGGAAGAAGTCGACGTAACCCGTCCCCAGGATCCTGATCGGGAACAGCGCGGGGTGCGTGGATTGCCGGATCAGGGCGATCAGCAGGGCCAGCGCGAGGATGAGTATCTCGGCGACGACGAACATCCGGATGTTGAGCCAGATCGCCGCGCCCACCGAGTAGTAGCCCTGCCGCGGGTTGCCGATGAACGACTGCCACATGTGCGGCGGGCTGAAGAACGCGTGCTCCACCGCCCGCGCGCCGGGTGCCAGCAGGAAGATCGCGGCCAGCGCGCCGAGCACGACGAGGGTGCTGGCGGTCGAGATGACCGTCCCGCTGCGGCCGCCGCCGAGCAGCCTGGCCCCGCGCCCGGTGCGTGCGAACGAGCCCGGGGGCGGGCTCCCGGTCAGCGCCACCGGGGCTCAGGGCTGGACGGTCGGGAACGTGAGGTAGATCTGCAGGTACTTCTGCTGCAGTTGCTGCAGCGTCCCGTTGGCCTTCAGCGTGGCGATGGTCTTGTTGACGCAGTTCACCAGCGGGTTGCCCAGGTGGAACAGCAGCCCATAGTGCTCGCCCACGGACGGGAACTGCGCCACCAGGACCGCGTGCTTGAGCTGCGCCGAGGCCATGTACTGCGCGGTGGGCGTGTCGGTGATCAGCGCGTCGATCCGGTGCGCCTCCAGCGCCGCGGACACCTCGCTGAGGGTGTCGAAGACCCTGGGCTGTGCGGTCGGCTGGATGTCGTTGGTGATGTAGGTCAGGCCGGTGGTGCCGACCTGGTCGCCGTACACGTACTTCTTCAGGTCCGCCGGGGTGTGGTGGGCGACGATCGGGGAGCCCTTGAGCGCCACGATCGCCTGCTGCACGTCGTAGTAGCTGTTGGAGAACGTGACCGCCTGGGCGCGCTGTGGCGTGTAGGAGACCTCGTTGATGTCGAAGTCGAACTTCTTCGGCCCCGGCGCGTACGAGCTGCTGAACGGCTCGGTGACCCACACCACCTGCGACTTGGTGAAGCCGAGCTGGGCGGCGATCGCGTAGGCCACCGCGCTCTCATAGCCCTGGCCGTTCGACGGCTTGTTCTTCACGAACCACGGCGTGAAGACCGGGTTGTCGGTCGCGACCGTAAGCACGCCCTTGGTGTACAGCTCGTTCTGGATGCTGGCGTTCGTGCAGCTCAAGGCCGAGCTGGACGAGCCGCTGCTCGGGCCGCCGCCGCTGGCGGTGCCGCTTGACGAGGTGCTCCCACAGGCCGCCACGACCGAGCCGATGAGCGTGGTGGCGGCCGCCGCGATGATGATGCGCCGCATATGATCACTCCCCCACCGTGCCGAGGGGCGCGGGTCGTTCCTTGATCGTCGGCCGGAGCCTATCGGTTCCGCCGTATTTACCCAAGCCCGCCGGGCTGCCGCGGCCCTTCGCCGCCGAGCGCGAACCGTAGGTAGCGCTCCGCGGACCTGGCCACCGCGGCCGTCCCGTCGGTGTGCACCACGCGCCGCCACCAGGCGCCGTAGACCCGGTCGAACGGGTAGGGCTTCAGCCGGGCCAGCCCGCGGCGGATGACCTCCGGCCGCTCCGGGATCAGGTTCGGGTAGCTGTACATGAACGAGACGTACCGCCGGTCCTGGACCACGGTCATGATGTCCCCGGAGAACACCGCGCCCGCCCCGCCGTCCGCGCCCGCCCAGTGCAGCACCTGCCCGCCCGCGAAGTGCACGCCGACGTTGATGAGCGTGAGGCCGTCCCCGATCTCCTCGGCCTCGCCCTCCCAGAACCGGACCAGCGGATCCGGCCGGGCCACCCACTGCCGGTCGGCGGCGTGGATGTAGACCGGCGCGCCGAACTCATGTGCCCACTCGGTCATCGACCCGTAGAAATGCGGGTGGCTGATGGCGATGGCCCGGATCCCGCCCAGCGCGCGGATCTGGCCGGCTAGCTCGTCGTCCAGGTAGCTGATCATGTCGAAGAGCACGTTGCCGGATGGGGTGGTGACCAGCAGTGCGCGCTGCCCGATGGCGGTCGGCGGCTGGGCACCGATGCCGAGCACGCCCGGCCCCTCCTCGACGATGTAGCCCCGGTGCCCGGCGGCGGCGAGTTCGGCGAGGCTGGTCCACCGCTGCCCGTCCCAGCCGACGTACTGACGTTCGTCCAGGCAGATGGGACAGTCCTCGCGCGGGGCCGGGTACTGCACCCCGCAGGTCGCACAGATCGGCAGGTCCACGTCCATGCACCCAGGTATAGCCCATGCGCAGGCAACCGGTCCGGCCGCCGCCCAGGGCATTCAACAGCCGCCGAGTGTCCTTGCGATGTCCGCGTCTGCCTCGATCCCGCTGGCCGGTCCGCCGCTGGTGGAGGCGAAGCCGCTGTACGGGAGCGGGTCAGTGCTTGGCCCAGTAGTCCTCCGAGGCCAGGCTCTTCGCCATCGCCTCCGGCGTCTCGAACCCCGGCGCCATCGAGGCATCCGTCCCGGCCATTACCTCGTGGTGCCCGATGTTCAGCATCCGCAGCCAGCTCTGCTGCCCGAACGTGAGCCCGATGAAGCAGCCAAGCTCGACAAGTTCCGGCTCGCTGAAGTGCTCCCGCATCCGGTCCCAGAACTCATCGGGCGTCGGCAGATGCCAGGCGATCGCCTCGGCATAGGCGAGCGCGGCCTTTTCCCGGTCGCTGTAGCGCGGCGAGGTCTCGAAGTTCAGCAGCTCGTCGTACTTGCCTTCGGTCAGGCCGGTGGCCGCGGCGGCGACCGAGCGCTGGTTGCCGCAGTACTCGCACTGGACCGTGCGGGAGATGTAGACCCGGCACAGCTCCTTGAGCTGGTGGTCACACACGCCGTGGCGGAAGATGTCGTTCCACGACCGGGCGAAGAACCAGAAACAGGCGGGGACGTGTGCGCGGATCGCGGAGCTTTCCGGCCGCGGCGTGCCCTCGCGCGCGCACCGGTCCATCTCGGCGCGCATCTCGTCGTCCATCTGCGCCGGGGGCACGTAGCTGATGCGCTGGTTGTCCGCCATCGGGCTCTCCTCCTGCCGTGGCCGCGTCCTGTCTCGGAGCATGCCACAGGCCCTGGCCCGCCAGCGCCGCTACTTAGCGTGATATTGCGCACGAAGCGCTCTCTTGTCGACCTTGTCCTCGTGGGTCACCGGCAGCTCATCGAGGAACCGCACGTCCCGCGGCGCGCTCGCTTCCCCGAGTTCACCGGCGACCAGGTCGCGCAGCTCGGCCGCGGTGACGCCGGTCCCCGGGGCCCGCACCACGAACGCGACCACGGCCTCGCCGGTCTCGGCGTCCGGTACCCCGATGACGGCCGCCGCGCGGACCCCGGCATGCCAGGTCAGCACATCCTCGGCCACCCGGGAGTAGACCCGGACCGGTGGCCGGCCGGTGGTGATCACGTCCACGGCCCGGTCCACCAGGTACAGGTAGCCGTCCTGGTCGGTATAGCCGATGTCCTCGGTGCACAGCCAGCCATCCACCAGGACCCTGCTGGTCAGTTCGGGCTGCCCGGCATAGCCATCCATGACCAGTGGCCCGGCCACCCAGACGGTGCCCGCGGTGCCCGGGGGCAGGACCGTTCCGTCCTCGTCGCGCACCTCGATCTTGCCGGTGGCGTACGCGGTGCCGCAGGAGCGCAGCCGCTCCGGGTGCTCCGGGTCGAGGTCCATGCCGGGGTAGTCGGCGATGAGCGGTGCCTCGGTCATGCCGTAGACGGCCCGCAGCACCGGGCCGAAGCGCTCGATGGCCTGGACCAGGTCGGTGGCCGGCGCGGCGCCGCCGCCACAGTTCAGGTAGCGCAGGGTGGAGCAGTCGGTGTGGCCCAGGGCGGTCTCGGTGAGGACCGCGTGCAGCCGCGGCGGGGTCAGCAGCGTGCTGGTGACCCGTTCCCGCTCGATGGTGCCGAGCAATTCCGCGGCGCGGAACTCGGTCATGAGCACCGCCGCACCGCCCTGGAACAGCGCGAGCAGGGCCGGAAACTGCCCGTTCGTGGTGGCGAACGGCGCGACGCTCAGGTGCCGCCCGCCGGGCTCGCCGTGCGCGCGGTCGAGCTGGCCGCGCAGGAAGATCGCCTGGTAGAAGCGCTGCCCGTGGCGGACGAGCTTGGGCCGCCCGGTGGTGCCGCCGGTGTGGAACAGCGACTGCGGCTCGTGGTCGGCCGCGGCGGTCCTGGCCCCCTCGCCGTTCGCCTGGCTGCCCGCGGCGGCCACGACCATCTCGGCCAGCAGGTCCGGGCGGCCCGCCCCGGGGCCGAGGCCCAGCACCGGGCGCGCGGTCCGGGCCGGGGCGTCGCCGATCAGTTCGTCCGCCAGGCCGCTGTCCTGGATCAGCAGGTCCGGGTCGGCGTGCTCGATGAAGGCGAGCTGGTCCTGGCGCGGCGCGCGGGTGGCGACAAAACCTGCCCGGCATCCGAGCAGATGCAGCGCCAGCAGCAGGATGATCGATTCCGGGTGGTTGCGGGTCACCGCCACCGCGGTCATCCCGCCGCGCGTGCCGCGGGCGGTCAGCGCGGTGGCCATGGCCAGCACGGCGGCCCGGGTTTCGGCGTAGGTGTATCTCCGCTCGCCGTGCACGATGGCCTCGGCGGCGCCCATCCGGGCGAAGAAATCTAATACCTGCAGCACATAGTTGGGTTCGGTGGTGCGGCGCTGCGCGGCGTGCTCACTCATGGCTCAGCACGGGTCACGACCGGCCTTCCCTGATCGGATCAGACCACAGATGAGCGTGACATTTTCACACGCCGATTGCCTGGTCAAGACCACATGCCCGGCCGGGCCGGCGGGCGTCCCGCCTGCACCACGGGCCCCGGGCCGGCGCCGGGTTACCCCCCGGCGGAGGGACCGCCCCAGAAGGCCCCTCCGCCGGAGGCAAGCCTCGGTGCACCCCCCTCCGTCCCATGCACGTCGGCTGCGCCAGCCCACAAATGACCCGCCCCCGAATGGGGAAGCCAGTGACTGTCACGTTCGTGACCGGGCCCGTGCCCGGCGGTACCGGCCGGGCACTCTCACAGTTTGTCGCCTCCCGCGCCGTTTGGGGGGCGGATAGGAAACTGTCGGACAAACCCGGACACGTGCTCAGAGGCTGTCGATGACGTCCTTGCCGGCCCGGAACAGGGCGGCGACGCGGTCGCGGGGGAACGCGGGGACGTGGTGGCCGTCGCGCCCGGTCATGTCCTCGTTGGCCACGAGGGCGTTGGCCACGGCCTCCTCGGTTGCCCGCACGGCCGCCGTGAAGAACGGGTTCATCTGCGCCCACGGAATGAACCGGAGCTGGTCGTAGTCCTGCCCGGTGCCCGGCTCCGGGTGGTACCCGCTGAACCCGCCCGGGTTGGCCGTGGAGAACGCGAGGAACAGGTCACCGGAGAAGTGCGAGCCGATGGTGCCGGTGCGCGCGATGCCGTGGGTGACCCGCCGTGCCATCGCCGAGCACTGGTGCGGAAGCAGCGGCGCGTCGGTGGCCACGATCGCGATCACCGAGCCGGCCCCGGGCGGCGGTGCCGCGCCCGTCCCCGGCGGTGCCGCGCCCGTCCCCGGGGGTGCCGCGCCCGTCCCCGGGCCGTCCTCGGCGAGCAGCCGGCCCAGCGGCACGCCCGCCAGCGTCAGCTCCTCCCGCGAGCCGAAGTTGGCCTGCAGGAACACGCCCACGGTGTAGCTGGCGCCGCGGTAGTCCACCCGCCGCGAGGCGGTGCCGTTGCCGCCCTTGTACTCGTAGCAGATCATCCCGGTGCCGCCGCCCACCGAGCCTTCCTCGACCGGCCCGCCGCGCGCCGCCTCCAGCGCGGCCATGACCGTGGCCTCGGTGATGTGATGCCCGTAGGCGTCGTTGAGGTATCCGTCCCAGGTCTCCCCGGCCACCGGGAGGGACCACTCGTCGCCGAGTTCCGGGTGGTGCTTGGCGGTCCAGGCGACGATCCCGGCATGCGCGATGCCCACGGCGTGGGTGTTGGTGATCGCGACCGGCAGGGAGAACGTGCCCGACTCGCCGATCCAGGAGACGCCGGTCATCTCGCCGTTGCCGTTCAGCGAGAAGAAGCCCGCCGCCACGGGGTCGGCGGCGCCGGCCGGGCCGCGCGGGTGGATCCCGGTCACCCCGGTCCGCACCGAGCCGCCCTCGATGAGCGTGGCGTAGCCGACCTCGACCCCGGGCACATCCGTGATCGCGTTCCACGGTCCCGGCGTCCCGGCGAACGGGATGCCGAGCGACCGGGCTCGCGGCTTGCCCGCCGGCGTCGCCGCGTGCGCGGCCGGCAATGGTTCGGTGCTGGTCACTGGGCCTGCCTCCTCATGGTCCCGGCGGCGGGACCGCCTCGGATGTGGCCGTCTCACCCGGCGGGGCCGTCTCACCCGGCGGGGCCGTCTCGCCCGGCGGGGCCGTCTCGCCCGGCGGGGCCGTCTCGCCCGGCGGGGCCGTCTCGGCCGGCGGAGCGCTCTCGCCGTAACGCAGCGCCCGCACCGCGTCGCTGACCTCGGTGAGCGCGGCCTCGCTGAGCGTCTGCGGCGTGCCCGCCAGCCGGGCATACCAGTACACCCGGGCCAGCCACTCCAGCGTGCGGGCCCGCTCGTAGGCGCGCTCCAGTGTGGGCCCGCAAGTGAGCGCGCCGTGGTTGCGCAGGATCACCGCGCTGCGCCCGGCCAGCTTGGCCGCCGCGGAGGCCGCGAGCTGGGTCGTGCCGAACCTGGCATACGGCGCGACCCGCACCGGGCCGCCGAGGTCGGCCATCGCATAGTGCACGGCCGGCAACTCGTCCAGCACCGTGGACAGTGCCACCACGAACGGCGAGTGGGTGTGCACGATCGCCGTGGCGTGACTGGCCTGGTAGAGCGACAGGTGCATGGGCGTCTCCGTGGAGGGCCGCGGGCCGGACAGCAGTGCCGCGTCCGACGTGCGGACCAGGCAGATGTCCGCCGGGGTCATCCGCTCGTACGGCATCCCGGACGGGGTGATCGCCATCACCTCGCCGCGCCGCACGCTGAGGTTGCCCGACGTGCCCGGCGCGAGGTCGTCGGCGGCCATCCGGCGCGCGAACGCGACCAGGTCCTCCCGGTCCGCCAGCCGCACGCCCGCCGCCGGGCCCGTGTCACCGCCCATCCAGCCTCCTCATTTCCCGCCCCCACCATGATCCCTGACGGGGTGATTCCGCGGCCATCGGGCGGGGAGTGTTCGTGATCATGGGGGTTTTTGGCTGCTCCAGGTACACCACCGCCATGATCATCGAGGGTGGTCGGCCGTCACCGCGTGGCGGATGTGGTCCCAGCGGCCACTGTGGCCAGCGGGACGGCTCGCTCCCGGTGAGGCGCGAGCGGGACCGTCTGCTCGATGACCAGTCGGGCGAGGCCAGGGTTTTTGGATTTATCACGCCACCCCCTGGCAGGGCAAAACCCCATGATCACGACGGAGCCAGGCCGGGCACTTGTAGCGGCTACCTCATGCCGGTGGTGGAGGACGACAGGGAGCGCGGATCCCGCGGCCGCCAGGCGCCCCGGTCCGCTGCGGCGAGGAAGCGGTCAACGGCCGCGTTGAACACCTCCGGCTCCTCCAGGTTGGCGGTGTGCCCGGTCTGCGGCAGGATGGCCAGCCCGGCGGACGGGATCGTCCGCTTGAGCATCAGCACGGTCTCCAGGCACCCCTCGTCCTCGTCGCCGGCCAGCACGAGCAGCGGCGTGCGTATCCCGGCAAGCTCGTCCCGCAGCGCGTAGAGGGACGGGCGGGCCGCCTGCACGCCGCGCATGGTCAGCGCCGAGCCCAGCGCCGAGTGCTGCGCCAGCGCCGTGGCGAACTCCGCCCAGCCGCGCGGGTTCTTGTTCTGGAACTGCACCCGCGCCGGGCCCACGGCGTACCGCTGCGCCACCTGCTCCGCGCCCTCGGCCTCGAACGCCGCCGCGGTCGCCGCGCACTCGGCACGGAACGCCCCGGCCCGCTCCGGCGGCGCACCGTACCCCGCGCCCGCGACCACCGCCGAGATCACCCGGTCCGGATGGCGCAGCGTGAGGTGCAGCGCGGTGAACCCGCCCATGGACAGGCCGACCACGTGCGCCCGGCCGATGCCCAGCCCATCCAGGACGGCCACCGCGTCCTGCACCGCCCGCTGCTGGGAGTAGGCGGCCGGGTCGGCCGGTACCCCGGACGGCGGGTACCCCCTGGCCGCGTAGGTCACGCACTGGCAGCCGCGGCCGAAGAACCGCACCTGCGGCTCCCAGCTCCGGTGGTCGCCGGCGAACTCGTGGATGAACAGCAGCGGCGTTCCGGTCCCCGTGCTCTCCACGTGGAGCGCCACGCCGTCGCCGGTCATGATCGTGGGCATCTCGGCCTTTCGTTCGCTGGTCCCGCCGCCGGGCACGAGGAGTCAGTGCGCGGCGCCCATGATGTGCTGGTAGGTCCGGGCGGACGCCGCCGCGGCGTCCCCGGCGCGCAGCGCGTCCAGGATGGCGTCGTGCTGCCGGGCCGACTCGGCGTGGCTGCGCAGCACCCGGGGCCCGCCGTGCAGCGACGCCCAGAGCAGCCGCATCAGGGTGAGCAGCAGCGGGCTTCCCGCGCACGAGTACACCGTGAAGTGGAACTCCCGGTTGAGGTCGGCGTAGCGCGGGTCGTCGTCGGCGAGCGCGCGCATCCGGTCGTTCAGCGCCTGCAGCGTGGCCAGGCCCTGCTCGTCGATCTTGCGCGCGGCCAGCGAGGCGCCCAGCGACTCCAGGGCCGCGCGGATCTGGAAGTTCTCCTCGATCGGCCCGTCGTCCGGTTCCACCACGGTGAAGCCCCGGTGGGTGTCCCCGACGACCAGGCCCTCGGACTCCAGCCGGCGCATCGCCTCGCGCACCGGGGTCTGGCTGACGTGGAACCGCTGGGCCAGGTCGCGCTGGCGCAACTGCTGGCCCGCGGCGAGTTCCCCGGTGATGATCAGCTCCCGGATCAGGGCGGCCACCATGTCGGTCTTGCTGACATACCCCGGCGCCCCCGCACCGGGGCCCGCGGGCATCAACGATGCAGGTCGCACGGGCGTCATCATTGCCTCCCTCGCGGGACGTCGCGCCGGAGGCGCGCAGGCCAGCAGCGCGCATGGTCGTGCCGGAGGCGCGCCAGCAAGCACAGCGGGAGGCGGTCCTCGCCGGGGCACACGCCGTGGCGCGCTGACCAGTACTGCGGTGCCTGGGGCTGCGTGGTGCCGTAGGCGCGCCGGCCAGTACTGCGCGGCGTTCGGCCCGGCGGCTGCGGCGTGGCGCGACTGCTGGCCGCGGCGTCCGGCCCGGCCCCGGCATCCGGTCCGGCCAGGGCGGCGACCCGGGCCGGGGTCAGCGGTAGCCGGCCGACGCTGCCTGCCAGGCCGAGCGCGTCCCGGACGGCGCTGGCCACGGCGGCGCCCGCCGCGCTGATGCCCCCTTCGCCCGCGCCCATCACGCCGAGCGGGTTGCCCGGCGCCGGGGCCTGCTGGGCCACCAGCACGTCGATGGGCGGGATCTCGGCGGCGGTGGGCATCCGGTAGTCCATGAACGTGACGGCCTGGGGCTGCCCGGTCTCGTCGTAGCTGAACTCCTCGAGCAGCGAGCCGCCGATGCCCTGCGCCACGCCGCCGCGCAACTGCCCCTCGACCAGCGCCGGGTTGACCGCCCGGCCGACCTCGTAGGCGACCAGGTAACGCAGCACCCGCACCTCGCCGGTGCCCGGATCCACGTCGGCCACCGCGATGTGCACGCCGTAGGGATAGGTCATGTGCGTGACGTCGAAGCGGCGCCGCGCGGCCAGCCCGGCGGGCTCGCCGGGACGCAGGTACCCGCTGGCCGCGGCCGCGGCCCCGGCCACCTGCGCGAGCGTGACCACCGACCGCGGGTCGCCGCGCACCGCGATCGTCCCGTCCGCGGCGACCAGGTCGTCCTCGGCGGCTTCCAGCATCCGGGCGGCGAGCTGCCTGGCCCGGTCCGCGACCGCGGTGGCGGCCGCGTGCACCGCGTTGCCGGCCACCACCGTCGACCGGGACGCCCAGGACCCGGACCCGAACGGCTGCAGCGCCGTGTCCCCGTTCACCACCCGCACCGCGTCGAGGCCGACGCCGAGCGCGTCCGCGGCGATCTGGGCGAGCACGGTCTCGATGCCCTGCCCGAGCGAGGTCCCGCCGGAGTGCACGTGCACCGTGCCGGTCTTGCTGACCAGCACGTCCGCGGTGTCTTGCGGGCCGAGCCCGCTCTTCTCCAGGAACACCGCGAGCCCCAGGCCGCGCCGCCGCCCGGCGCCGCGGCCGCGCGCCACGACCTCGTGGTATCCGAGCCGCGCGGCCTCCGCCTCGGCGGCGGCCAGCAGCGCCGGGTAGTCCCCGGCGTCCAGCACCACGTCGGTGCCCAGCGTGCTCATCGGCCGGCGGCAGGGCAGCTCGGCCGGCCCGAGCAGGTTCCGCCGCCGCAGCTCGGCGCGGCCGATGCCGAGCTGGTCAGCGGCCATGTCGAGCAACTGCTCGCGGGCCGTGGTGCCCTCGAAGCGGCCGGGCGCGCGGTAGGTGCCGCACGGCGTCTTGTTGGTGAGCAGCACCCGGATTCGGCCGCGGAACGCGGGCACCCGGTACGGGCCGGGCAGCATCGCCACGGTCAGCTCCGGCACGGTGATCCCGTGCGTGCGGCAGTACGCCCCGTTGTCGTGCAGGATGTCGTCGGCCAGGGCAAGGATCCGGCCGGCCGCGTCGAACGCCGCGCGGATCCGGTGCACCTGCTGGCGCGAGTGGTTCACCGCGACCAGGTGCTCGGCCCGGTCCTCGGCCCATTTGACCGGCCGGCCGAGCGTCGTGGCCAGCCACGGGACCAGGTAGTCCTCGGGATAGAACTCGCCGCGGACGCCGAAACCGCCGCCGGTGTCGATGGCGCGCACGTGGATCAGGGTCTCGTCGATGCCGAGCATCCCGGCCAGCACGTCGCGGTTGAACACCGGCACCTTGGTCATCCCGGTGATCGACAGGCCGCCGGTGCGCGGATCCGGCTCGGCGAGCAGGGCACGCGGTTCCAGCGGCACCCCGGTGTGCCGCCCGATCTCGATCTCCGCCTCGGCCACGTGCGCCGCCCCGGCGAACGCGGCCTCGGTGTCCCCGTAGTCCAGCGTCATGTCGGCCGCGACGTTCCCGGCCGGGAACAGGCGCGGGGTGCCGCCGGAGGCCGCGCCGGCGGCGTCAAGCACCGCGGGCAGCGGGTCGATGTCGATGTCCACCAGTTCGGCGGCGTCCTCCGCCGCGTAGGGGTCCCCGGCCACCACCACGGCGAGCGGCTCGCCGACGTAGCGCACCACGCCGGCGGCGAGCACCGGCTGCAGGTAGTCGGTGAGGCCCAGGCCGCGCAGCGCGAGCCGGACCGGGATGATCAGCCTGCGGGGGAGGTCCGCGGCGGTGACCGCGGCCGCCACCCCGCCGGCCCGCCTGGCTCTGGTCACGTCCACCGCGCGCACCGTGCCGTGGGCCACCGGGGAGCGCACCACCCTGGCCCACAGCTCGCCGCGGGCGTGGCAGCCGTCGGTGAACGCGCCCCGGCCGCGCAGCAGCCGGGGGTCCTCCTTGCGCGGCACCGGCGTGCCCGTCAGGGTCATCGGCGGCTCGCGATCATCGGCCGGGCCCCGGTCATCCGGCGGATCCCGGTTCCCGGCGGCCCGCGGCACGGCGGGACCGTGCGGTGGCCAGCATCGCCGCGACGATGCCCTGGTAGCCGGTGCACCGGCACAGGTTGGCCGCGACGAGCTCCCTTATCTCCGCCTCGTCCGGCTCCTCATCCGCCCCGGCCGGCGGCGGTCCTGGCAGGACGGCGGGCGGCACGAGCCCTCGTTCGGCAAAGTATGCCTCGGCCAGCATCAGGAAGCCTGGCGTGCAAAACCCGCACTGCAGCGCGTGGTGGTCGCGGAACGCCTGCTGCAGGTCGGAAAGCTCGTCGCCGTCGGCCAGCCCCTCCACGGTGCCGACCTCGGCGCCGTCGGCCTGCACGCCGAAGACCAGGCAGGAGCGCACCGGCGCGCCGTCCAGCCGCACCGTGCAGGCCCCGCAGATGCCGTGCTCGCAGCCCACGTTCGTGCCGGTGTAGCCGAGGTCGTGGCGGAGCATGTCGGCGAGCGTCCGCCGGGCCTCGACGAGCAGTTCGTGCTCGGTGCCGTTGACCCGCAGCCGCACCTGGTGCCTGTCCGTCACCCCACCCGCCTCCCCTTCCCCCTTCGCTCCCCGGTCACCCCGGCGCCGGCCGGCACCCCACCCGCCTCCCCTTCCCCCTTCACCGCCCCGGCCAGCGCGGCGCACACCTCCGCGGGCAGCACCGGGATGTGGTCGAAGCTCGCTCCGGTGCCGGCGAGCGCGTCGTTGACGGCGTTGAGCACGCATCCCGGCGCCCCGATCATGCCGCCCTCGCCCATGCCCTTGGCCCCGCTCTCGCTGAACGCGGACGGGGTCTGCAGGTGGATCACCTCCACCGGGCACATCTCCGCCGCCGTGGGCACCAGGTAGTCCATCAGCGTCGTGCTGACCGGCTGCCCCCCGGCGTCGTAGCGGATCCGCTCGTACAGCGCGGCCGCCACGCCCTGGGTGACCCCGCCGAGCACCTGGCCGTCCACGATCAGCGGGTTGATCACCACCCCGCAGTCCTCCACGACCAGGTAGCGCACCACCCGGACCTGGCCGGTGCCCGGGTCGACGGCGACCAGGGCGGCGTGGCAGGCGTTGGAGAACGTGCCAGGCGGGTCGTAGGAGGCCCGGGCCTCCAGGCCGTAACGGGCCTCCTCGGGCAGCAGGTGCGTCTGGAAGTGGACCACCCGGGCGATCTCGGCCAGCGGCACCGCCGCGCGGGCGTCACCCCGGATCCTGGCCATGCCGTCGCGCAGCTCCACGTCGGCGGCGCTGGCTTCGAGCAGGTGCGCCGCGGCCGTGCGGAGCTGGCCGGCGACCTGCTCCGCGGCCCGGGCCGCGGCGCCGCCGCCGATCACGACGGACCGGCTGGCGAACGTCCCCCAGCCGTAGGAGGCCAGGTCGGTGTCGCCCTGGCGGAGCCGGACCTGATCCGGGTGCACGCCCAGCCGGTCGGCCACGATCTGCGCGAACGTGGTCTCGTGCCCCTGGCCGTGCGCGCAGGTCCCGGTGGTGACGATGACCTCGCCGGTGGGATCCATCCGGACCGAGGCGGTGTCGTAGCCGGGGGTCATCCGCATTCGGCGCAGTGACATCGTCGGGGTGCCGTAAGCGGTGCGCTCGGAGAAGCAGGCGTACCCGATGCCGGCCCGCAGGCCGCCGTCCCGCAGCCGGTCCCGCTCGGCCGGCCAGCCGGCCTCCGCCACCCGCCGTTCGGCCAGGTCCAGGGATTCGCGGTAGCTGCCCTCGTCGTAGCTGATCAGGTTCACGCCGGTATAGGGGAACTCGCCGGGGCCGATCATGTTCAGCCTGCGCACGTCGAGGGGGCCGAGGGCCAACTCCCGGGCGGCCTTCTCCATCAGCCGCTCCATCACCAGCACGATCTGCGGCCGGGACACGCCCCGGTACGGCGCGGTGGGCGCCTTGTTCGTCGCGATGCCCCGGCCCCGCGCCCGGTACGCGGGCACCTTGTAGATCCCGGGCAGCTCGCTGGCCGCCATCAGCGGCTCGACCGCACAGGTGAACGGGTACGCCGAGTACGCGCCGATGTCGCAGTCGATCTCGGCGTCCAGCCCGAGGATCCGGCCCGCGCCGTCGAACGCGGCCCGCACCCGGTAGCGCTGCTCGTGCCCGTGGAACGAGGCGGACAGGTTCTCCTGCCGGTCCTCGGTCCAGCGCACCGGCCGCCGCAGCCGCAGCGCGGCCGCCGCGACGGCCACCTCCTCCCGGCCGACCACGCACTTCAGCCCGAACCCGCCGCCCACGTCCGGGGCGACCACCCGGACCGTGCGCTCGGGGATGCCGAGCGCCTGGGCGACCCCGGAGCGCACCTGGTGCGGCACCTGCGTGGACACGTGCAGCACGAGCTGGCCGTCGCGGTCGTCCCACTCGGCCAGGCAGGCGCGGCCCTCCAGCGGCATGGCCGCCACCCGGGCGCTGGTGAACACGCCGCCGACCACCACGGCAGCGCCCGCGAAGACCCCGGCGAGCCGTTCGTCGTCGAACATCAGCAGGTCCACCAGGCAGTTGCCGCTGGTCTCCGGGTGCACCTGCGGGGCGCCGCCGGCCTGCGCGGCGGCCAGGTCCGCGACGGCCGGCCGCTCCGCCCACGTGACGTCGACCAGTTCCGCGGCGTCCTCGGCCAGGTAGGCGTCGGCGGCGGCGGCCAGCGCGACCGGCTCCCCGGCGAAGCGGGCCCGATCGCCGGCCAGCAGCGGCATCCGGGTGGGCACGAACTCGTCCCGTTCCAGGGTGGCCAGCAGGTACGGATCGCCCAGGTCGGCCGAGGTGAGCACGGCCGCCACCCCGGGCGCGCGCCGCGCCGCCGAGGTGTCGATGGCGGTGATTCCCGCCGCCGGGAACGGGCTGCGCGCGAACGCGGCGTGCAGCATGCCGGCCCGGGTCATGTCGCCCACGAACCGGCCCCGGCCCTGCAGCAGGCGGCGGTCCTCCTTGCGGGTGAGGGCCGCGCCGACCCACCGGCCGTCCCGGCCGGGACCGGCGCCGGCCGCCGTCATCGCGCCGGGCGGCGTGACCTCGCCCGGCGGCGTGACCTCGCCCGCCGGCGTGACCTCGCCCGGCGGCGTGACCTCGCCCGGCGGCGTGATCCCGGCGCGGGGCCGGGCGGGCGGCGCCATCACCCGGCCGCCTGCGCCAGCGCCCGCGACACCAGCGTGGCGGTCAGCCGCTTGCGGTACTCGGCGCTGCCATGGTTGTCCGAGGACGGCTCGACCTGGGCCGCCGCCAGTTCCCCGGCCGCGCGCCAGGTCTGCGGGCCGGCCGGCTGCCCGGCCAGGCCGGCGGTGCCGATCCGGACCGGCAGCGGCCCGACGCCGCCGACGACCACGTCGGCCGATCGCACCGTGCCGTCGGCGATGTCGGCGAGCACGGCCGCGGCGACGATCGCGAAATCCCCGGCGCGCTGGGCGAACTCGGTCAGCACCGCGCGCCCGGCCGGCCGGGGGAAGCACACCTCGGTGATCATCTCGTCGGGGGCCGCGTCGGTCGTGTAGTACCCGTGCAGGAACTCCGCCGCCGGGACGGTGCGCCGCCCGCCCGGCCCGTGCAGTACGACCCGCGCCCCGAGCAGCACGGCCAGCAGGCACCACTCCGACGCCGGGTCGGCGTGGGCGATGCTGCCGCCGAACGTGCCGCGGGAGCGGATCGGGTAGTGGCCGATCCACCGCGCGGCCCGGGGGAGCACCCCGAAGTCCGCGAGCACCGCCGGGTCCGTGCTGGTCTCGATCGCCCGGTGCGTGGTCAGCGCCCCGATGCGCAGCCCGTCGCCGTCCGCGCGCAGGTAGGACAGGCCCGGGATCCGGGTCACGTCCACCAGGTCGCTCGGCCGGGCCAGCCGGAAGTTCATCATCGGGACCAGGCTGAGCCCGCCCGCCAGGATCTTGGCCTCGTCGCCGAGTTCCGCCAGCAGGGCGACGGCCTCGGGCACGCTGCCGGCCCGGTGGTAGGCGAACGAGGCTGGTTTCACCCGACTCCCATCCCTCGGCCCCTTGACCCCGGTACTCAGGGGCCCATAACCCCCCGGGCCCGTAACCTCCGGTACCCAGGGTCCATGACCCCCGGGGAGCCCCCGGGGCCCTCGGGTTCATTTGGTATACCATATTTCAACATGTCTGGCTGCCGCCCGCGACCTGGGGAGGCGCGCGGATGACGCACCCCTGCCTGCGGGCCGAACGCGGCCCGGGCGGCTTCCGGCGGCTGCTGCTGGCCTGCCCGCAGCGGCACAACCCGCTCAACGCGGACCTGGCCCGCGCGCTGCGGGACGCCTTCGCCGCCGGCCCCGGGGAACCGGTGGTGCTGGGCAGCACCGGCGAGCGGACGTTCTGCGCGGGCGCCGACCTGACCATCGGCGAGGCCGAGCGGGCGGAGGTCTCGGCGCTGCTCTACGACTGCCTGGAAATCATGATCACCCGGCCCGGCCCGGTGGTCGCGGCCGTGGCCGGCCCCGCGGTGGCCGGCGGGGCCCAGCTCGCGGCCGCCGCCGACCTGCGCATCGCGGGCCCGGCGGCGCGGTTCCGCTGGATCGGGCCGCCGGGCCGGGACCTCGCGGTGGGCGCCTGGGTGCTGCCCGACCTGGTCGGCCGGGGCCGGGCCGCGGAACTGGCCATGACCGGCCGCTGGGTCGACGCCCCCGAGGCGCTGGCAGTGGGCCTGGTCAACCGGGTGGTGCCCGACCCGCTGGCCGCCGCGGAGGAACTCGCCGCCGCCCTGGCCGCGGGCAGCCCGGGCGCCCTGGCCCGGGTCAAGATGATCACCGCGGCGGGCGGCCTGCTGGACCGGCTACACGCGGAACGGGATGCCAACCGCGAAGCTTGGACAGCGGTGCTTGCCGAGGGCGCGGGCCCGATGCCCCCGGGTGGCGTTCGTGATCATGACTTTGGTGGGGTCATAGGCCCACCAAAGTCATGATCACGAATGAGCCCCGCCCGGCCGCGCGCCGGCGCGCGCCCGCAGGCAACCTGAGCACGGCATGACCGGGTACGAGGAGTGGAGCCGGGCGGGCTGGGCCGCGCACCTGCCCGGCGTCCCGGACATCCCCGCGCACGTGGCGGCCCTCGGCGAGGCCACCATCCCCGGGCTGGCCGCCGCCGCCGCGGACCGGGTCCCGGACCGGGTCGCACTGGAGATCGACGGCGACCAGGTCACCCACGCGGAGCTGGACGCCGGCGCCGCCAGGGTCGCCGCCTGGCTGGCGGCCCGGCTGGACCCGGGGGACAGGGTGCTCCTGGCCGCCGGGTCCAGCGTCGGCTTCGTGCGCTGTTACCTGGGCGCGCTGCGGGCGGGCGCCGTGGTCGTGCTCGCCAACCCGGGCTACACCGCCGCCGAACTCGGGTACCTGGTCACCGACTCCGGGGCGGCGGTCGCGTTCGCCGGCCCGGGTCCCGCGCGGCTGCTCGCCGGGCTGCCCGACGCCCCGCTGACCGTGGATCCCGGCGAGCTGCCCGCCGGCCCGGGCCGCCCCGGGATCGTGCCCGGCCCCGGCGACACCGCGCTGCTCGCCTACACCTCGGGCACCACCGGCAAGCCCAAGGCGGTGCCGCTGACCCACCGCGCGCTGCTCACCTCGATCCGGGTGGCCATGGCGTCCTGGGGGTGGCGCGAGGACGACGTGCTGGCGCACGCCCTGCCGCTGTTCCACCAGCACGGCCTCGGCGGGGTGCACGCCGTGCTCATCGCGGGCGGCACGGCGCACATCGGCTCCCGCTTCACCGCCGCCGGCCTGGCGGGCGCGCTGCGCCGGCACCACGCCACCGTGCTGTTCGCGGTCCCCACGATGTACCAGGCGCTCCTCGATGACGGGCCGCGCCACGGCAGGCTGCTGGCCGGCGCCCGGCTCGCGGTGTGCGGCTCGGCCCCGCTGACCGCCCTTCTCGCCGAACGATTGGCCATCGATCTGGGGCGCGCCCCGCTGGTGCGTTACGGCCTGACGGAAACCGGCCTGAACGTCTCGCACACCGCCACCGGCATCAGGCCGGGATCCGTGGGCGTACCGTTCCCCGGTGCCCTGGTCCGCCTCTGGGCGGGGTCGGCCCCGGCCAGGCCCGGTGCCGACGGCGAGATCCAGATCCGCGGCCCGCACGTGTTCCACGGTTACGCGGGCAGCCCGCCGGCCACGGCCGAGGCGTTCACCCCCGATGGCTGGTTCCGCACCGGCGACATCGGCCGGGTTGACCCCGGCACGGGCGACCTGGTGATCCGCGGCCGCATCAAGGAAATGATCATCACCGGCGGCCTCAACGTCTATCCCCGCGAGGTCGAGACGGTGCTGGAGGAGCACCCGGCCGTCGCGGAGGCGGCCGTGGCCGGGGTGCCGCACCCGCACTGGGGCGAGCAGGTCACCGCCTGGGTCGCGCTGCGCCCGGGCTGCGCCTTCGACGAGGCCGCCCTGATCGCGCACGCGCGTACCGCACTGGCGGGCTACAAGTGCCCCAAGCGCGTCTACCTGCTCCCCGCCCTGCCCCGCACCTCCCTGGGCAAGCTCCGGCGCACCGCCCTCACCGAGCCGGGCTAACCCCCCGCCCGCCAAGCCCGCGGGAGCCGGGCGGACACCGCCCCAGCCAAGCCGGTGGAGACTCTGTTCCGAGCTTGATATTTGATATACCATCCGTCATTACCTGGGTGGGTATGGCGGTTTGCCAGGGTATGGCCCGGGCCGGGAACGCGGGCGGCGGTCGGCGTTGTTGACGGCACCGGAGGCTGTCAGCCGGTGAGAGGGGTTGGCGTTGGACCTGCAGCTAGGCGGGAAGGTGGCCTTCGTCACCGGCGCGAGCAAGGGCATCGGCCGGGCCGTGGCCGGGCAGCTGGCGCACGAGGGCGCCGACGTGGTGATCACCGCCCGTACCGCAGAGCCGCTGGAGGGCACCGCCAAGGAGATCTCCGCCGCCACCGGGCGCAGCGTCGTCCCGATGGCCGGCGACATGAGCGTCACGGCGGACGTGCGGCGCTGCGTGGACGCCACGCTGGCTCGCTTCGGCAAGATCGACATCCTGGTCACCTGCGCGGGCAGTTCCCCCGGCGGGCTGCTCGAGGACCTGACCGAGGACCAGTGGATGGCCAGCCTCAACCTCAAGTTCATGGGGTACGTCCGCTCGGTGCGCGCGGTCATCGGCCACATGCGCGAGCGGGGCGAGGGCGCCATCGTGCTAGTCGTCGGCAACGACGGCCTCAAGCCCAGCTACTGGGAGATGACCGCCGGGGTGGCGAACGCGGCCGACATCAACTTCGCCTCCTCGGTGGCCGAGCAGTACGGCCGCCACGGCGTGCGGATCAACACGGTCAACCCCGGCCCGGTGAACACCGACCGGTGGGACACGCTGGAGAAGGCGTTCGCCAGGGACAAGGGCGTCAGCCAGGACCGCGCGCACGAACTGGCGAACCGGTCCATCCCGTTCGGCCGGATCTGCGAGCCGGGAGAGGTCGCGGCGCTGGTGACCTTCCTGGCCTCGCCCCGCGCCAGCTTCATCAACGGCGCGCACATCCCTATCGACGGGGCCCAGCGCAAAGCGATCATGGATCAGTGAGGAACCTTGCCGTGCCGGACCCGGCACGGACGGCATGAATGAGGTGTCCCATGGCTGAAGGTCAGAGCGCCGCAGGCACAGCCTCGGCGGTAGAACTGCGACCGATGCAAATCGAGATGAACGGCATCAACGTCATCTCCGACTCCGAACGCAAGGGCCATCCACGTGACCTGTTCTGGCCCTGGTTCGCCGCGAACGTCTCGGTCCTCGGCCTGAGTTACGGCGCGTTCGTGCTGGGGTTCGGGATCTCGTTCTGGCAGGCCGTGGTGGTCAGCATCGTCGGCATTGTCGTGTCGTTCCTGCTGTGCGGGTTCATCGCGGTGGCGGGCAAGCGCGGCTCGGCGCCGACGATGGTGCTCGGCCGCGCCGCGTTCGGGGTCAACGGCAACAAGCTGCCGTCGGTGATCTCCTGGCTGCTCACCGTCGGCTGGGAGACGGTGCTCGTCATCCTGGCTACGCTCGCCACCGCGACCGTCTTCCAGCGCCTCGGCTGGGGCGGCGGCAACGTCACGAAGGTCATCGCGCTGATCGTAGTGGTAGCGCTGACCATCTTCGGCGGCGTGATGGGCTTCGACCTGATCATGCGGATGCAGTCGGTGATCACGATCGTGACGGCGGTGCTCACCGTCGGCTTCATCGCCCTGGTCATCGACAAGATCCACTGGAGCACGGTGTCGGCGGTCCCCAGCGGCGACGCCCAGGCCCTCATCGGCGCCCTGGTGTTCATGATGACCGGCTTCGGGCTCGGCTGGGTCAACGCCGCCGCGGACTACTCGCGCTACCTGCCCCGGCGGTCCTCGGGCCGGGGCGTGATCGGCTGGACGGCGTTCGGCTCGTCCATCGCGCCGATCTTCCTGGTGATCTTCGGCCTGCTGCTGGCCGGCTCCTCGAAGAGCCTTTCCGCCGCGATCGCCAACGACCCGATCGGGGCGCTGGCCAACCTGCTGCCCACCTGGTACCTCGTGCCGTTCATCATCGTCGCGGTGCTCGGGCTGGTCGGCGGGTCCGTGCTGGACATCTACTCCTCGGGGCTGTCCCTGCTGACCCTCGGCGTCCGGGTGCCCCGGTTCGTCGCCGCGCTGATCGACGGCACGATCATGACGCTCGGTGCGATCTACGTCGTCTTCATCGCCAAGAACTTCTTCGGCCAGTTCGAGGGCTTCCTGATCACGCTGGGCGTGCCGATCGCCGCCTGGTGCGGGGTCATGCTGGCCGACATCCTGCTGCGCCGCCGCGACTACGCCGAGCGGGACCTGTTCACCCCGGCCGGCCGCTACGGCAACATCCGCTGGCTCCCGGTCGGGGTGATCGTGGTCGGCACCGTGGTCGGCTGGGGCCTGGTGACCAACACCTTCGCGAGCTGGCTGAGCTGGCAGGGGTACCTGCTCGGCCCGTTCGGCCTGGGCGGCAAGGGCGGTGCCTGGGCGTTCGCCAACCTCGGCGTGCTCGTCGCCCTGGTGCTCGGGTTCGCCGTGACCTGGGCGTTCGGCCGGGCGACGGTCCGGGCGCAGGAGGCGGCGCCGCTGGAGACCGCCCCCGCGAACGCGTGACCGGCGAGGCAGGCGCGGGCCTCCCCGGGACTGGCGGTCCCGGGGAGGCGCCCTGCCTGGCGGTGATCGACATGCAGCGGGTGTTCGGCGAGCCGGACAGCCCCTGGCTCGCCCCCCGGTTCGCCGAGATCGTGGATCCGGTCCGCCGCCTGGCCGAGGCGCTCGCGCCGCGGGTGGTGTTCACCAGGTTCGTGGCCCCAGCCGCCCCGCACGGCGCCTGGCAGCGGTACTACGACATGTGGCCGTTCGCGCTGCAGCCGCCGGACGCGCCGATCTACGAGCTCGCCAGCCCGTTCGCCGCGATGGCCGGGCCCACGCTGGACGCGACCACGTTCGGCAAGTGGGGCCCCGACCTGGCGGCCAGGACCGGCGGTGGCCCGCTGGTGCTGGCCGGGGTGTCCACGGACTGCTGCGTGCTGTCCACCGCCCTGGCCGCGGCCGACGCCGGGACCGCCGTGCGGGTGGTCGCCGACGCGTGCGCCGGGATCGACGACCGGAGCCACGCCGCCGCGCTGCACGTCATGAGCCTCTACGGCCCGCTCGTGGAGGTGGTCACCGTGGCCGACGTGCTCGGCGGGGCCGGGTCGGCCTAGGTCACCGCGGATCGCGGGACAGGTGTTGAGTAGCCCTATGCCCACCGCACCGGTCCAGGTGCTGCTGCTGTCCGGCCCGGCCGGGTCCGGCAAGAGCACGCTCGGCTGGGAGATCGCCGCCCAGCTCCGCCGCCTCGGCATCGCCCATGTCCTGCTGGACAGCGACGAGCTGGACCGGGCCTGGCCGCTGACCGGGTCCGAGCAGGACCGGCTCAACCGGGCGAACCTGACCGCGTTCTGGGCGAACGCGGCGGCGCTCGGCCACCGTCGGCTGGTGCTCATCGGCGTGTTCCTGAACGCCGCCGCCCGGGACTGGATCACGGACTGCGTCCCTGGGGCCTCGGTCACCCGGGTCGTGCTCGACGCCGCCGACGACGAGCTCGAGCGGCGCGTCCGGGCCAGGGAGATCGGCTCGGAAGCCGGCCAGCAGTGGGCCCGCACGCAGGCCCAGTCCCGCCGGTTCCGCCGCCGCGACGACGGGTCGCCGGACGTGCTGGACACCACGGGCCAGGCCGTGACCGACCTCGCCCGGCGGGTGATCGGGCGGGCGGGCTGGGCCGCCCCGGCCGCCCCGGCGGGCGGCGGCCACGCGGCCACGGCCACGTCATGACCACGCGAAGGGGCCGGCCAGCCGCGAACGCGGCCGGCCCGGGGGAGCCGGGATGGGGGCTGCTTCGTCATGCATGAAAATCGCCGCCGTGCGCTGGGAGCGCTGTACGGGCTGGCGATCGGCGACGCGCTGGGCATGCCGACCCAATCGCTGCCCCGCGCCGAGATCGTCGCCAGGTACGGGCCGCTGGTGGCGGAGTTCCACCCCGGGCCGGACGGGCACCCGCTCGCCGCCGGGCTGCCGGCCGGCACGGTCACCGACGACACCGAGCAGGCGGTGCTGCTGGCCCGGCTCGTCGTGGCGGGCGGCGGCGAGGTCGGCGCCGGGGACCTGGCGCGCGCCCTGCTCGCCTGGGAGGAGTCGATGCGGGCGCGGGGCTCGCTGGACCTGCTCGGCCCGTCCACCGGGCAGGCCCTGGCCGCACTGGCGGCCGGGGCGGACGTGACAGAGACGGGCCGGCACGGGGTCACCAACGGCGCGGCCATGCGGGTCGCCCCGGTCGGCATCGCCACCTCTTCCCGCGACCCGCGCCTGCTGGAGGACCGCGTGGTCGCGGCCAGCCGGCTGACGCACAACACCGGGGTGGCGCTGGCCGGGGCGGCCGCCGTCGCCGCGGCGGTGAGCGCGGGCATCGGCGGGGCCCCGCTGCCGGTGGCGATCGGCCGCGCGGTGGCCGCCGCCGCGAGCGCGGCCGGGCGCGGGCACTGGGCCGCCGCCGCGGACGTGGCGGCGCGGATCACCTGGGCCACCGGGCTCGTTGCGGGCCTGCCGCGACACCAGGTGATCGACACCGTGTACCGGCTGGTGGGCACCAGCCTGGCGACCCAGGAGTCGGTGCCCGCCGCGTTCGCGATCGCCGCCGCCATCCCCGGTGACCCGTGGCTGGCCTGCCGCACCGCCGCCTCGCTGGGCGGCGACTGCGACACGATCGCCGCGATGACCGGGGCGATCTGCGGCGCCTGCCACGGGGCCGATGCCTTTCCCGCCGCCGCCCGCCAGACGGTGGCCCGGGTCAACGGCCTGGACCTCGCCCCGCTCGCCGGCGACTTGCTTGACGTACGGAGCGCCGGGCATGACTAGTTCCTTCACCCGGCTGCTGCACCTCGGCAACGTCGTCGTGGACGTGGTGCTGAGCGTGCCCGTGCTCCCCGAGCCGGGCGGGGACGTCCTCGCCACCCGGGCACAGACCGCGGCGGGCGGCGGCTTCAACGTGATGGCCGCGGCCGCGCGGCAGGGGCTCGGCGTCGCCTACGGCGGGGTGATCGGCACCGGCCCGTTCGCCACGCTCGCGCTGGCCGCGTGCGCGGCCGAGGGCATCGAGGTGCTCCGGCCGCCCAAGCCCGGCCTGGACACCGGCTTCGTGGTCAGCATCGTGGACGCCACCGGCGAGCGGACG
>WNGQ01001171.1_pt1 | contig 56167 bp, 42 predicted proteins | sample 5407661 | NCBI WGS metagenome assembly WNGQ01 (sample SAMN13153382, study PRJNA577476) | soil metagenome | isolation source: 60 cm soil or saprolite under Garry oak tree replicate 2 | place: USA:California | collected 2016-06-15 | reverse complement strand
CCCGTAAGGAGGTGCATAAACGTGGGTTGTTTTTGAGTTCCAACCCGTAAGGTAACCCGTAAGGAGGCGTAAGGAAGCCGTAAGTCCCAAGACTGCCCGGCGCCGATCGAAGCGGCCATGATGAGAATTGCTGCAATACCCCTTTGCAAATTTTCATTTCGCCGCGACCTTTTCTGCGGCATGTTGGACTTGAGTTATGGGCAAACGACGTGAGGGGCGCGAGCGCGCTATTCAGTTCTTATTTCAGCACGATTTGAACCCGCCGGAAGATCTGGCCGGGGCGTTGGACCAGTTTTGGGAATCCCAACGCGCCGCTGCGATCGCCGGGGATAAAGCCGCGGCCACCTGGGGCCAGGTCGTGGAACTGCCGCCAGCCTCCGCCGGTGAAGCCGCCGTGCGCCTGTTCGCCGACCCTTTGATCCGCGGCACACTCGAACACCGCGATGAAGCGGACGAGGTCATCAAAAAATACGCCAAAAATTGGGAGCTGCACCGCATCGCGGCCGTGGACCGGAACATCCTGCGGCTGGCCATCTATGAGATGCTGCACCGGTTGGACATCCCCCCCGTCGTCAGCATCAATGAAGCTGTTGATATCGCCAAAAAATTTTCAACCCAGGACAGTGGCAAGTTTGTCAACGGCATCCTCGATAAAGTGAAAGGTGAACTGATGCGGCCCGCGCGAGTTGTCGAATGAATCGAACGTGTCCAATTTCCATCGGCCAACTTGCAATGGGTTGTCTGTTTAGCGGAGCGCGGACATTCTTGTCCGCAGCAACTTCCGAACGCCAGCACTCGCCGATTCCGGGCCGGATTTTGCGAAAATCGTTGCTGCGGACAGGAATGTCCGCGCTCCACGCTAAACGCTTATCCAATGGGCCGATGGAAATTGGAAATGTTCGCTGACCTCCATCTGCACACGCAGTTCTCTGATGGCACCTATTCGCCTGAGGAGTTGGTGGCCGAAGCCCGGCGTCACGACTTGGCCGCGCTGGCCCTGACCGACCACGACACCGTCGAAGGTTGTCCCCGAGCGGCGCTTGCCTGCCAGTCGGCAGGCATAGAATTCATTCCTGGCACGGAGCTGACCGCCGAGCAGGCCGACAAGGAGTTGCATATCCTGGGCTACCTCATTGATGTCCACAATCCAAGGTTGCTCTGTGAACTGGCCAAGTTCCAAACCGTCCGCCAAAACCGGATCCGGGAAATGGTTGCGCTGCTCAATCAGGCGCAGGTGCCGCTGAAGGCCGACGCGGTGTTCGCGCTGGCAAATTGCCGTGCGCCGGGCCGGCCACACGTTGCTCGCGCGCTGGTCCAGGCCGGCCTCTGCTCCAGCCTGGATCAGGCCTTCGAACGATTCCTGAAAAAGAACCGGCCCGCATGGGTCCCCAAATTCAAGATGTCGGCCTCAGCGGCTATTGAGCTCATCCATCATGCCGGCGGGGTGGCGGTGATGGCCCACCCAGGTTTGAGCCGAAGCGACGAGGTCATCCCCGGCATGGTCGAGGCGGGTCTGGATGGCATCGAATGTTTTCACACCAAACATTCCACCGCCACCGCCGAGCATTATCTGGGAATCGCGGACCGCTTTCACCTGTTGGTCACCGGCGGCTCCGACTGTCACGGCCTGAGCAAGGGCAAACCGCTAATCGGCACCGTCAAGCTGCCTTATCAGCATGTCGAAAAGCTCAAACTCCGCGCTGAAGAACGCAAGGCCGCCGCCGCCCGGTCTTAAGCGGATTCTCAGTTATGCCTCTTGAGTTCACCTTCCGCGCATCACGCGTCACGCATCACGCAACGCCCATCACCGGCTCCTGGTTCCGCACTCCTCACTAAATCCATGGGGTTACTTGCCAAGTTCAAAGCCGGCTTGCAAAAAACCCACGGTAAGCTGGCCCACGAAATCAAGCGCATCGTCACCCGTTCGCCCAAACTCGATGCCGCGGCGCTCGGGGATTTGGAGGTCGCGCTCATCGGCGCCGACTTGGGCATGGGCATGACGACGCAAATCATCAGCGCAGTGAAGCAGGCTTACGAAACCCAAGGCACGGCCGGCACCGATGTCTTCGGCATTGCTGAGCGCGAAGTCGAAAGAAGCCTTGCTTCAGACCGCGCTGACCTTCGCAGAGCGCCTGACGGTTTGACCGTGGTTTCGATTGTCGGCGTCAACGGCACGGGTAAAACCACGACGGCAGCCAAGCTGGCGCGCCTGGTTCAATCGCGCGGCCAGCGGGCGTTGCTGGCAGCTTGCGACACCTTTCGCGCCGCGGCGATCGAGCAGATCAATCTTTGGGGCCAGCGCCTGCAAATCGAAGTTATCGCCGGCGCTTATGGAGCCGATGCGGCCTCCGTGGCCCACGACGCAATCACCGCTGCTCAAGCGCGCCAGGCAGATTATCTCATCGTAGATACTGCGGGCCGGCTGCACACCAAGCACAACCTGATGCAGGAGTTGCAGAAACTCCATCGAGTCATGGCCAGGCAACTGCCCGGCGCGCCTCACGAAGTATTACTCGTGCTCGATGCGACCACGGGCATGAACGCCCTGAATCAAGCCCGTGAATTCAACAAAATCGTCTCGCTCACGGGCTTGATCATCACGAAACTCGACGGCACCAGCAAAGGCGGCATGGTCGTGGCGATTCACCAGGAATTGGCTTTGCCGGTTAAGTTCGTCGGCTTCGGCGAGCAGGCCGATGACTTGCATCCCTTCGACGCGAAGGAGTTTGCGGAGGCGTTGTTTGAAGAATAGATGAGCGCCCTCGTTTCGGAACAGGATCTTCAATTCATGCGCCTGGCTCTGCGGCTTGCCCGGCGTGGGTATGGCGCGACTTCCCCAAACCCAATGGTTGGCGCCATTCTAACAAAGCGCGGCAGAGCCATCGGGCGCGGTTGGCACCGGCGCGCAGGCGCGCCGCACGCGGAGATCGAAGCGATCCTCGATGCGCGGCAGCATGGGCACAACCCGAAAGGCGCCGCGCTCTTCGTCACCCTTGAGCCTTGCTGCACCTATGGCCGCACACCACCATGCACCGACGCGATCATTTCCGCCGGGATTAAGCGCGTCGTGGTCGGTGCCACCGATCCGAATCCCAGGCATTGCGGCAAGGCCTTTTCCATTCTCCAGCGCGCGGGCATCGCGGTTACTCATGGTGTGCTGGCCCAGGAATGCTCCCGGCTGAACCAGGCCTTCAATCATTGGGTGGTTCATCGCACCCCGTTCGTCACCGTAAAAGCGGCGATGACACTCGACGGCAAGATCGCCACTGCCGCCGGTGAATCCAAATGGATTACCGGCGAAAAAGCCCGCGCTTATGGAAGGGCAATGCGGCGAGGCGCAGACGCGGTTCTGGTTGGGATAAACACGATCCTGGCAGATGATCCGAGCCTCACGTCCAGAGATCAGCAGTCGGAGGTCAGAAGGATTGTGCTCGATGCAGGCGCCCGGACGCCCTTGCAAGCCAAGGTGGTAAATGATGAGCATTCGGGACTGACCACAATTGTGGTGAGCGCATCTGCTCCGAAGCAACGCGTGGCTGCATTGGCCAGGCGGGTCAAGGTCCTGGTCGCCCCAACCCTCCGCGTAGGAAGGGCGGTCGAAGCTGCGCCGCCCTCTCTTCAAGGTTCAAGGTCCGAGGTTCGAGGTTCACAGGTCCCTCGCTCGACATTCGGCTCTCGACCCTCGCTCCTCGATCTCCGCTGGCTTTTGAAGAAGCTCGGCGCCGACGACATCACCAGCCTGCTCGTCGAAGGTGGCGGAGAGGTGAATGCATCCTTTTTGATGCAACGATTGGCCCAACGCATCGCCTTTTTTTATGCCCCGAAAATTCTGGGTGGACGCGACTCCCGCCGCGCGGTTGCAGGCCAGGGCGCCACAGATCTTGCCGAAACCCTCGATTTGAGCGATATCGAGTGGCGCAGCCTCGGCCCTGATTTGCTGTTGACTGCGCGGGTTGCGGAATAGTTCTGACTTTGGACTCGTTCACCCTTACCCTGGCCCTCTCCCACCCGCTGCAACGGCGCGTCAGCGCGGCGAGTCGGATGGGAGAGGGACTCCAGGCCGTGGAATCCAGACTATAAACTCGTTCACCTCATGTTTACCGGCATCGTCGAAGAAACCGGCACCGTCGCCAGCGTCAACCGGACGCCGAAGTCGATCGCACTGAGCGTCCGCACGAAACTCTGCGGCCGCGGATTGAGAACCGGCGATAGTTTGGCCGTCAACGGGTGCTGCCTGACAGTGGTGAAGCTGGTTTCATGCGGCAAATTCCGGCTCGCCCAATTCGATTTGCTCAAGGAAACCTGGCAAAGGACGAACCTGCAATTTGCCAAGCCCGGCTCGCTGGTCAATCTGGAGCGCCCGCTGCGCGCCGATGGGCGGTTCGGAGGGCATTTCGTTACCGGCCACATAGACGGTTTCGGTAGAATTGTTCGTTGGGAAATCGCCGGCCTGGACCACGTGCTCGACATCGCCGCCCCGCCCGAGGTCATGCATTACGTTGTTCTCAAAGGCTCGATCGCCGTGGACGGCATCAGCCTGACGGTCGCCGGCGTCCGCAACAAAAGCGTTCGCGTCTGGATCATCCCGCATACTTACGAGCTGACGGCGTTGCGCCAGCGCAAATTGGGCGACGCAGTGAACCTGGAAGCTGACTTGCTCGGCAAATACGTCCGCAAGTTTATTGCGGCACGGGCGTAGGCTTAAATCTGGTTTTTTCCTCTTCCGCCATCGAGGCCGGGAGGATCTCCATCACCCGCCCCGCTGGCACAGACAACTTCCTCCCCGTGGCATCTTTGTAGTAATAATTGCCCTTTTCAAGCCGCGGCTTGCTCGTGGTGCTGATCCGCGCCCCGTTACTGAGCTTCATCACGTACGCATGGGCGCAACCGCTCAACACCGCCAGGCTGAGGAGAAGAGGCAGAATCAGTTTCTTCATATTTTAATGGTCGTAAAAGTGAACCTCGCCGGTGGAAAGATCATACATGCCACCCACCAACCCAATCCGCCCCTGGTCGAGCATCTCGCGCAAAACCGGGCTGCGTTCACGGATTTCCTGCATCACCAGCCGTACATTCGTCTCGGCAACTTGGTCAACAAAAGCATAATTTTTTGAATTTCGAGGTCCGCCGTTAAACGGAGCTTGTTCGATGGCGGGCTCAATCCGTATAAGAAGGCCAGTTAGGTTTCCTAGTTCGACGTTGTCAATCGCGCCCTTGATGGCTCCGCAGTTGGGATGGCCGATAACCGCGACCAACTTTGCGTCCGCAACTTTGCAGGCGAATTCCATGCTACCGAGAACGTCATCGTTCAAAATGTTCCCTGCTACTCGGGCGCTGAAAATGTCACCGATGCCCTGGTCTAAAACCAGTTCGATTGGCTGGCGGGAATCAATGCAACTCAAGACCACGGCAAAAGGATATTGACTTGAGGCTGTCGTTTTGACGTCCGCCGCCGGATGGCGAAGGCGCGGGTGAGCCGAAACGAAACGCTCATTGCCCGCACGTAACTCCGCCAATGCTTGCTGTGGCGTCATTGTGGCCTGCAATTCTCTGGTCGTCGGGGATATTACTGCACTGGGAGATGGAACCTGCGCTGATGTGGGCGGAATGTGGGGACATTGACACCCCGCAAAGACCAGGAGCGAGGCCACGAGAACGGCGACTAGCCCGGAACGATTGGAGGAACTTTCCACAGATTCATGTTGTAGATGCAGGCTGGAACTGTCAATGGCGCTGGTTGTTTGTTTGTGTTCGCGTGCGGCACGACAATGGGTTCATTCATCGGATGTGCCTTAACCCTGAATCAGCTCAGCCTTGGAAAAGCAGCACCACATACGCCACAAACAAGAGTGCATGCACCGCTCCCTGGAGAATATTGGTGCGCCCGCTGGCAAAGGTGACAATGCTCACGGTGAGTGTGAGAGGCAGCAGGACAAGATCGGAGTGCTGCACGCCCAGGATGAGCGTCTTTCCCGTTAAATGGCTGATCACTAACATCGTCGGAACCGTCAGTCCAATGGTAGCGAGCACCGAGCCGAGAAAAATGTTCGTGGAACGTTGGAGATGATTCGCCCGGGCGGCCTGTATCGCGCTCAAGGCTTCGGGCGTCGCTACCATCATGGCAATGATCGCGCCACCGAGCGCTGCTGGAGCGTGCACCACTTCGATTAGGTAATCGATGGGGTTCGCCAATTGCTCAGTCAAGAAAACCACGGGCACCATGTACACCGCGAGCAGTGCAATATGGGCGGGCAGTGAACGCGATTTGGCGTGTGAAAGTTCGTGCTTCGTCTCCGGAGTTTCGCCGAGGACAAAATACATACGATGGCGGTTGGTCTGGATGACGAGAAAAATTCCATACAAGCCCAACGACATGGCCGCGAGAAATAACTCCTGCACGAATGAAAGCGTCGGCCCCTCGGTGGTGACGGTATAATTGGGCAATATCAGGCTTAACACCGCTAGCGGAACAATCACACCCAGGTAGGCATTGGCGCCCTGAAGGTTGAATTGCTGTTCGCGGTGCCGCCAGCCGCCCACAAGCAACGACAATCCAACCATGCCGTTAAGAATGATCATAATCACGGCAAACAGGGTGTCGCGCACCAGCGTGGGGTTGTTCTCCCCGTGCAACATCATGGTGGAAATGCTGATCACCTCGATGGCAGTCACGGCGAGTGTCAGGATGAGCGTGCCGAAAGGCTCTCCGAGGCGGAGGGCAACATGGTCGGCGTGGCGAACCACGGAAATCACCGAGCCGAGAACGACAAGAAACAACCATACGAAAATGAGGATTAGCACGGTGGGGTTTGAGAGTCCTCGCATCATGACGCGTCCAAAGCACAGGCAGATCACGCTGCTCAACAAACTAATGCCTAGAAACCATTCTTCGCGAACAATCGCGGACAGTTGGTCGAATCTTCCGTTCTTAATCAGGCTCATAGAACCGAAGTGGATGAATTACTTTTGATCGTGATGAACTTCGGCCGTCGGCTGCCCGCTCACGAGGTGTTGGAGCAAATCAGCCATGTCCTGGGTTGTCAGTCCTGTTTCCAAGCCTTCGGGCATAAACGACCATGGTTGAGCTTGGAGGAGTTGGATGTTGGCGCGCGGCCAAACGGCTGGGAGGTTATTCGGCCGACTCAAGGTAATAGTCGCCGGGTTGTCATCGGTCACGACGCCGAGCAGAGTTTCGCCTCCTTTGGTTTCAACCACATAGCTCAAGTAATCGGTTCGGACTTCCTGGTTCGGCTCGATAATTGCCTCGAGCAGCTTCTCTTTGCCATTGACCATCGCCCCCGCCAGATTGGGGCCGAAACCGCGTCCTTGGCCGCCGGCTTGGTGACAGGGGGCGCAGCGGGCGATGAAAATCCGCCGCCCGCGCGAGGCATCCCCGGCCAAGCGTAACGCGGGCATGAATTGCTTCACCACTTCCGGACGCTCTCGGAGCATCGGACCAAAAAGCTGAAGCGCGCGCCGGCTGATAGCCGGGTCAGGATGGGTTCGCAGAAAATTAACCTGCGCGGCGGTTAACTCCGCAGGGCCGACTCGGCCATTTTCCAGCGCGGCCAGGACAGCAGCCGCCCGGTTGCTGCGCGAAAGCAACGCAGTCAATGCCTCATTTCGCAGGACTGGGGTCAACACTGGCCACCGCGCCAGGAGGGTCGCAGCCAGGTTGGGCTCGTTGTAGCGCCCCAGCGTGGCGATGGCTGCCGACTGGATTTCCTGCGGCTCTCCCGAACCAAGCAGCAGCAGCAGCAAGTCCCCGACGTCGGCAAGGGTGTAGGGACTGACACCCAGCAGCCGAATCGCTTCGACTCGCAGTGGTGTCATGAGGGTATCATCGGCCAGTGCATTGAGTGCCTGAGCGTAAAAGGGCTGGAGCCGGCCTTGGGTGTCCACCAGCGCCAACGAGCTCCTGGTTCGGTGCAAACCCTCACCCAAAGCGTTGAGCCAGGCAAACGTCTGTTGCGGCTCGAACCCGGCCCCAACGAAAAGGTCCATAACCTGGGTTACTTCATTCAATTGGCCTTGGGCGCCGATCATGGTCGCCAACTCCCTCAAAAAATCCCGTCCCGATGGGGTGCTCCGATATGCGGCATCGCCGGCCAGCGTGACGAACAATGCTCCCGCGCCGTCCGCCACAGAACTCAGAACTGCAGATCGAACCCAGGGCTCATCAGGATCTCGCCGAAGAATTTGTGCCAGCGCCTGAGCTCTTCCGCTGCGGCGGATCTCACCCAGCGTGAACGCCAGTTGATAGCGCACCCGAGCCGCCGGATCCGCAGCCAAGATCCTCAGTTGGTTCCAGAGCGGGTCTGATAAGGCGCCATTCTTCAGCAGCTTTTCCGAGAGCAGCACCGCGTGTTCGCGCACCCGCGCGTCAGTGTCGCCCAGGCCCTTGAGCACCAGGCCGTCACTCAACGCGCCCAAACCGTCGAGGGTGTGCAGCGCGTGCAGCCGTGCCAGGGGGACCTTGCTGCGGTTGAGCATGTTCGTCAACAGCGGCGCCGCGGCCAGATCCCGCCGTTCGTACAAAAGTCGCGCCGCGGTATCGCGCTGCCAGCCATTAGTGTGCGCCAGCAGGGCGACCAGATCGTAGGTCCTGGCCTTGCGCATCTGCGGAGGCTTGGGCAAAACGAAGCCTTCCGGCACGACCCGGTAGATGCGCCCGTTGGTTGCGGCGCTTTGCTTATCGGCGATGTAGAGCGCGCCGTCCGGACCATTGATGATTTGCATGGGCTGAAACGAAGCGTCCGTCGAAGCCAGAAACTCAGTGTTGGTTTCGTCCGGAGCACGTTGCGCGATGGTCTCCAGACCGCTCTCACGCAGCACGGCGCGATGAACGAGGTGCGCGGCAGGGTCGGCGATGAACACATTTTCGAGGTAATTCGACGGGAAGGCACTCCCGCGATAAACTACGGAGCCGCGCGCCATCGTGAACCAACTGGGAGCTAACGTGTTCGTCCCTTGGGTTGCTGCCGGCGCCGGGGGGTTGATTGAAGCCGGGCGCGAGCCGCCGGGGCGAGACTGCGCATTGGCAACGGATTGAAAAATCGGCGTGGCCGGGCTCAGAACGTCGAGCCATTCAGGTGCTCTCGGAAAGAAAGGATTGCGCAAGGCGTAACGCCGCTCATACATCGCCAACCGCAAGGGTTGTCGAGGATCGCAGGCGAACCTTCGCCCGCGGCTATCGAAGGTCAGACCCGACTGCGCCGGGCCGGTTTCGGGAAGAATGGTTAGCGCGCGCGGGTCGAATGAAAAGTCGCTCCGCCCCAGCGCAAGTGGGGCAGCGTCGGGCGCATTCGTGGACACAACGCGGCCACCGAGGCCAGCGGTCGCGCCGTGAATGCGGTTGTCCAGGCCCCACTGGAAACTGTTTACCAGTGTCTGCGCCTGCAACTTGTCTGCCGTTCTGCCGAACCCCGTCAGGACGGCCTTGCGCACGTCCGCCACTCCGTCCCCGCGAGCATCTTTGAAATAGAGGATGTCCGGAGTTGCGGCTACGAAGACGCCCCCGTCATAGCAGGCCACGGCGGAGGGCCAGGTCAAATTGTCCGCATAGACTGTGCTGGCATCGTACACGCCGTCGCCGTCGGTATCTTCGAGCAGCCGAATGCGGCCCAGATGCGGGTCACCGCTGTCGGGATCATCTCCCCTTTCAACGACGAACAAGCGGCCGTTTTCGTCAAAGGCCATAGCCAGCGGCGCGAGGACCATCGGCTCGGCGGCAACCAACTCGACCCGAAAACCTTTCTTGATGTGGAGACTGGAGAGCGCGTTTGTGGTTTCAGGATGCCGAGGCCGGCGTAATGCTCTTGAATCATTGGAACCCTCTTCCCTTTCCGCACCGAAGGAAATGCGAAGCAGCAGTATGCCAGCCAATCCCAAGAGTGTTATCGTGCGCAGAAAATTCATGTCGTTTCCCAATCCAGCTAACGACCGCGAGCAACCAGCCGGCTTTCCGCGCAGAATATATGGCAGGTCCGCAAAACGCAAATGGCGTTGGCTTCCTTGCGGAACTGCAGGGTCTGGAGGCACCGCGGAAATTGTCCTCTTTAGAGCATTGGGCCGTCCGGGGCCGTGCTGCGGGATGGCCGGGCTCCGACAGAGCAGCGGGCTATTTGCCTTTTCTTTTGATCCTGGCACTCTGGTCGGCGTGGCAGCTCCAAAAACATCTGATCCGGTTGGGAAAAGAGAAGCTCGGCAGAAGCAAGTCGTGCCTCAGAAGGCAGCACCCCACGTGAGTGTGATTCAGAGCTTGGTGGAGTTCTTGAACCGTGTTCAGTGTGCGGATGAAATGTTTGAGGACGTCCTTCCCGTCCTGAAAGCCAAGGATACGGAGAGAATCTCGAGGGTTTCCCACCTAGTCCAGGAAATCGCGGCGATCGTCAAGGGGAAGCCCAAGAATGAGCCCCTGTTGTTGGATAAGCTGCAAGAGCTATTAAAGCCTGCTCAGCGGATCGCCCGGGCAGGTGTGATGTTCCGAGGACACTCCATCGTACTGCTGGTTTCTCAATTCGATGAGTTCGTGGCTGAGCTGCTCCGCGTCGTCTATGGCAGCAACAGGGAAAGGCTCAAAGGAAGTGGTAGGACTCTTTCGTACGATGATTTTCTCGCCGCTTCTTCTCTGGATGAGATTTTTGCTTCCTTCATCGATAGAGAAATAGATAAGATTTTTCGCCAGTCTCACAGCATGGTTATTGATTACCTTGACGAGCATTTCAAGATTGGCATAATTGAGCACTTTGCCAAGTATCCCAGCTTCATCGAGATAACGGAGCGGCGGAACCTTATCGTGCACAGCGGAGGGGTGGTGACCCCGCAGTACCTCAGCGCTTGCGAAAAAGCGGGTTTGCCGAAGGCTGCCGTGCCGTGCGCTGGAGCCCATTTAGTCCTAGAGGCCGGCTATTTTAAGGAAGCGTGTCGAGTTTTCTTCGAGATAGGCTTGCGCGTGGGGCAGGCTGTCCTCAGGCGGGCGTTCCCGGAGCATTTGGCGGAAGCTGACCTTTGCTTGAACGACGTGGGTTTTGACATGCTGCGTGAGGAGAGGTGCGACCTTGCCTCCATCGTTTTTGAGTTTGCGCTGGGGATGCCGTGCAAGCTCGTTTCCACTGATCGGTTTCAAAAAATGTTTCGTGTGAATCTGGCGATCGCCTACAAGTGGGGTGGCAGGCCCGAAAAGGTGGAGGAGGTTCTGTCTGCCGTGGACTGGAGTGCTTCGGAGGCGAAGTTCAAGCTGGCTTGTTGCGTGCTCCGGGATGAGTTTGATCGTGCCGCGTCGCTGGTTCTGGAGCTTGGGAGATCTATCCCCCAGAGGGATTATGCGACTTGGCCTCTGTTTCGGGGGTTTCGGAATTCGCCTCAATTCCAACGGGCGTTCAGAAAGGTATATCGCAAGCCATTTATAGCGCAGGCGATCTCTGAGGTGCGACATGCAATGTCCGGCGCAGCAAGTATTGCGTCCGGGCAAGCGGGGGCTCTGCCCGCGAGCGGCGCTGAGCCGCAGCGCTGATAACGCGCCGCGTGCGCCACATGGCTAAGCTGAGCGGGCGAAGGTGATGGCGGAAAAGCAAGCTGCAGTAGCGGGATACCCGCTCGCGGATAACCATCCGGCAGGTCAAGCAAGCGGCTGCTGCCGGTCACGTGAAGGACTGTCATGGAGCCGGAGGTTATCCATTTGGAAAGGCTTCGTCCGGCTTCTGTTGCAGGTCGCAATTTTTCAGTCCACCAGGCTCTGGCGCCTGTCGGCAATTCGGTAAGGTACGTCAACGGAACTCGTTCCGACAGTTTTGCCCGAACATTTGACAGGTGATGACGAACTTGCAATGTAACGCCAAAGGCCCTACCATGTGCAGCAATTAGAAAGGGAAAGCGCCGTGGAATGGGATAAAGATGCTCAGATGCGCCACGCCGCAATATGCATTTGGCCAAGCCTGTCGGACGGCAGGGCCGACGAAACACTACGGGTCTCGGAACGGCTGCACCTGCTGGGATACAACGGCTGCATAGGCAGCCTCTCTGCCGACTCAATACTCCAAGGCTGGAGAAAAGCCGGTTGGATTGTTGTTTCTCCGAACCAATCTGAGATGCGGTTGACCAAACAAGGCACCGAACAATTGACCCATTGGCAAGAGCAAGACCGTCTTTGGCGGAGTGGTGAATCCCGGCTGGCCAGGCAGCCGGATGCTGGACAGGTGACAACTAACTTGAGCGAAGCCTATCAAAAAACTGGCAATTCCACAGCCAATCGCAACGAAGTCCAAATGAAAAACGGAAAGGACCCGGTATCGCTAATTCATTCACTTCTGGATGATCTTTCCAAGTTACCGCATCGGGACTCGAACAAAGTAGATGCACTCCAAAAGCGTGCAAAACTGGTGATTACGAAGCTGTTTGATTCGTCTTCTCCGTACCTGAAGGATTTGGACTCCGTGCACTTCTACCCGGCCGTTTATTGGGAAAGCATGGGGGAGGAGCCGTACGAACAATCTTGGGCCACGGGAAAGGCCCAATTCACGAATCTTTGTAACACTATGTTGGAAGACCTTGAGCTGAGTGGTCCTGCGGCATCGCTGCAAACCGTGAATACAATTTCAACTAAGGTATTTGTTGTTCATGGCCATGATAACGAAATGAAAGAGGCGGTGGCTCGCACGCTTGAGCATTTTGGACTCGAACCCATAATTCTTCACGAACAACCAGACGGAGGGCGCACAATTATCGAGAAGTTTGTCAGTTACTCGGATGTCGGTTTCGCCGTCATCCTCCTGTCGCCAGATGACATGGGTTATCCAAAGACCGCCGGACCAAAATCGGCACGGCCTCGGGCACGGCAAAACGTTGTGTTAGAACTTGGTTTCTTCCTGGGAAAACTTGGCCGCGAACGAGTGCTTGCACTCCACAAAAATATTCCTAATTTTGAAATGCCTTCCGATTACGCAGGTGTCCTGTACAAGAAATTTGATGATTCAGGTTCATGGCGTCTGGAACTAGCGAGAGAACTCAAAGCTCTCAAATACGAAATTCAAGCAAGTGATCTCCTTTAATGTGGACAACTGAAGTACATCTGTCTTTGGTCGCGGCTGCGCCGTCCGCCCAGCGAGGTCGCGGTCACGTAAGCCCCACGACTCAGAATCCAAGCCGGAGGACCCGAAGGATCTTGCCGCAGTACCAGCATGCGCAAGGGCAACCGATCACCAATCAGAAAAAGGATTGTCCTCCGGGCTGAGGTTGGTTTTCATCTCGGCGCTCGTTCATGGGAAAACCGTCAACTCGGTTTGAGCCTCACCTTATGAGAACACTTCTTATGGTTGCGCAACGCCTGGCGCCCATCATGGCGCTGTTTATCGCCGCCCTCAATCTCCGCGCCCAAGGGACGGCCTTCGGCTATCAGGGCCGGCTTATGGACAATGGCAGTCCTGCCACCGGCGACTACGATCTCCAATTCTATTTGCGCGATGCTCTGGTGGCCGGAAATCCGGTGGGTAACACGAATACGCGCGCGCCAGTCTCCGTGACTGACGGTCTGTTCACGGTCACGCTGGATTTCGGCGCAGGCGCGTTCACCGGCGCAGCTCTCTGGCTGGAGATCGGCGTGCGCACCAACGGCAGCGGGAACGTTTACACGGTCTTGAACCCACGCCAGGCCTTGACTGCCACCCCGTACGCGCTTTATGCGACCAACGCGGGAACTGCCGTCCTGGCCGCAACGGCGGTCACGGCGAGCAGCGTGACTGCCAATGCGGTGACCGGGACGGGCATTCAGGACTCAAGCATCACCTCAGGCAAGATTGCCAGCGGACAGGTCGTCAAGAGCCTCAATGGTTTGAGCGATGCCGTAACGCTCTCTGCCGGGACCAATATCACGCTGACGCCGGCCGCAAACACTCTGCAAATTTCCGCAAGCGCTTCGGGCGGGGGCGGCGTTACCTGGCAGGTGGTTTCCGGCGCCAACCTAACCGCGCAGCCCAACAGCGCGTACCTGTTGACGAGTGACTCGCTGCCGACGGTGACGCTGCCGAGTTCGCCCAATACCGGTGACGTCGTGCGGGTCTCCGGCAGCGGCCTGGCGGGTTGGAAACTTACCCAGAACCCGGGCCAGATTGTGCAAGCCAAGAATCTTCCGGGCAACATCATCGGCGGGGTTTGGACGCCGCACGACGTCGGCCGGAGCTGGTACTGCGTCGCTTCCTCGGCTGATGGCACCAAACTGGTGGCGGGGGTCAATCTTGGCGGCGGACAAATCTACACTTCTACGGATTCAGGCATGACTTGGGCACCACAATTAGCGGGCGGCAACTTTCGTTGCGTCGCCTCTTCTGCCGATGGCGCCAAACTGGTCGCGGGGATCTTTGGCGGACAAATTTATACCTCCACCGATTGCGGAACCAACTGGACGGCCCAGGACACCAGCCGGAATTGGCAGGCAGTTGCTTCCTCGGCCGATGGCACCAAACTCGTTGCGGGCGTCAATGGCGGACAACTCTATACCTCCACCGACTCCGGAACGAACTGGACGGCGCGGGACAGCAGCCGCGCCTGGCAGGCGGTTGCCTCCTCGGCCGATGGAACCAAACTGGTGGCCGTGGTTAATGTCGGCGGCGGACAGATTTACACCTCCACGGATTCTGGCCTGAGCTGGCTGCCACGCGAAAACAGCCGGACCTGGCAAGCGGTTGCCTCCTCAACTGAGGGTGCCAAACTGGTCGCGGTGGTCGTTGGCGGACACATTTACACCTCTACCGATTCGGGAACGAACTGGACGGAGCACGCCGACAGCCAGTTTTGGTCCTCGGTCGCCTCTTCAGCCGATGGCAGCAGACTCGTCGCCGGCGTCTCGGCTGCGCAAGTTTACACTTCTGCGGATTCGGGCGTCACGTGGGTAGCGCGGGACAGCAGTCGGAATTGGCAGGCCGCCGCCTCATCGTGGGACGGAAGCAAACTTATCGCTGTGGTTTACAATGGCCAGATCTATACCTCCACGACTTTTACCACCCCCGGCATTTCGGGGTTTTTGCTGGGCGAGCAGGGCTCGGCGGTCGAACTGCAGTACATCGGCAACGGCCAATTCATTCCGCTAAGCCAGGCAGGAATGATTATTGCCTACTGACCGCTTGTGCTGTGACAAAGAAATTTCGATACATGCTGGGTAGGCGCGTCACTCCGTGCGCGCCGCAAACTGGATTCAACTCCCCGAACGGCGCGCACGGAGTGACGCGCCCTACCTGCTTCGGACTCGGAGTGGACCATGGAGACGTAACGAAATCTCTTTGTTGTCGTCCGTTGGTCATTTTCCGGCGTCTGCCGTTTCGATGTACTCGATGAGATCGGCCAAATCCTGCGGCGTCAGGCCGGCTTCCAGGCCTTCGGGCATTAACGATTGGCCCTGGCTTTGCAGCTTTTGGATGTCGGAACGGCTGATGACATTTTCTTTGCCGTAGGCTTGGCGCAGGGTGACAGTCGTCGCGGTCTCGTTGGCGATCAATCCGATCAGGCTCTCGTCATCCTTGGTCTCGATCAGGTAACTGACAAACTCGGGATGCACCTCGCGGTTCGGATCCAGAATGTTCACCAGCATTTTCTCTTTGCCGGTATTTCTGACCGTCACGAGGTCGGGCCCAAGGGGGCTGCCTTCGCCGCCGAGCCGATGGCAGGGGATGCAACGCTCCTGATAAATCTTCCTGCCGTGGAGCGGGTCGCCTCCACTTTGACTGCGAGTGCGCGGACGCTTTTGTCGCGATGATTTCGGAGGAATTTTGTTTGAGTGGCATCAAGGGCTGAGGAACGGATCGCGCCGGATTCAATCGCCTGCAAGAGAGTGATGGCCCGGTCCGGGCGCGCGAGCAAAGCCGCCACCGCTTCGGCGCGCAACCGCGGCGTCAGGCTGTCCCAGCGCTTGGTCAGTCCGGGGCCAACGTGGTCATCGGAGAAACGCGCCAGAGTTGAAATGGCGGCGAGTTGGACGGATTGCGGCTGGCTTTGGTTCAGCAAAGAAAGGAGCATGCTGCCCGACTCTGCGAAGCTGGTCATGCCCAGCAACTGAACGGCCTGGGCGCGGGTCGCTTCGGCTGCCTGGTTGTCGGCAGCGGTCTTGCCGGCAGAGACGAGAAGCTCCGTCACATTGCCGCCCAATGCGGCGAGCGAGCTTCCGGCGCGCTGCAATCCCTCGCCCAACGCGCGGGCCAGCGCGAAGCTGCGGGCAGGCTCGTTGACGGTGGCAAGAAAGCCCAGGACTTGCGCGACCTCCCCTTTGTTGTTCTTTGCGCCGACCAGCAGGGCGAGCTGACGCAAAAATTCCTGGCCGGGCCTGGAACCGCTCACGCCGCTATCAGCGGAAAGGTTCGCGAACAGTTCGCCGGCGCCTTCAGCGAGCGATGACAGGATTGCCGCTTGCGTCCAGGAACTGTCCAGGTCCCGCCTGGCGATGGCGGCCAGCGGCGCGATTTTAGCCCGCCCTTTCATCTCGCCGAGGGTGAACGCAAGTTGATAGCGGACCGTAATGGCCGGATCATTGGCCAGTTCATTCAGCCTGGGCCATAGTTCGGGCGAAGGAACACCGTTGCGGAAGAATTTTTCCGACAGTTTGATCCCGTGTTCGCGGACGGAGGCATCGGAATCGTTCAACGCTCTTAGCACGTGCGCCTCTTTCAAAGCTCCCAGGCCATCCAGCGCATATAACGCATGCAGCCGGGCCAGCGGCGATTTTGACTTCTCGATCAGGTCCGCCAAAAGCGGCGCGGCCAATTTATCCTGGCGTTCGTAAAGCAGGCGCGCGGCGGTGTCGCGATGCCAGCCGTTGGGATGTTCGAGCGCGGCGACCAGTTCCCTGGTGGAAGCTTGCCCCAGGCGCGGCGGGTTGGGTTGCCTGAATCCCTCCGGCACCACGCGGTAAATGCGGCCACGGTCGTTGCCGGCGTTCAGATCGAGGAGTCTTTTGATGGACTCCGGCAGCGACCAGGGATGTTCGATCACTTCGCGATACATGTCTGCGATATACAACGTGCCGTCCGGCGCGTTGGCCAGTTGCACCGGGCGAAACCAGATGTCGGTCGAAGCCAGGAACTCGTTGGTCTGCTCGTCGGGCGGGCGCTCAGCCAGGACGCCGACGCCTTGGGGCCGGACTTTTTTTCGGTGCACCAGGTTGTTGGCGCACTCGGCTATGAATGCATCGCCAAGATTTTCTTGCGGCCAATTGTTGCCACGGAAAATCGTGATGCCGGACGCCGAGGTGAAGTAACCGGAGGCGCGGCCACCGCCTTCGACGGGTCCGGAGACCTGGCCCGACACCCGCCATTGGGTGCGAGTCACGCGCCACTTCTCCTCCGGGCTGATGCGATAAACCTCCGCCGCCGGTCCATCCACGGGAATGTCCACCAGCGCCGGGGGCATGTTGTAAGACCGATTCCGCTCCGCGTAGCGCGCTTCGTACATGAAGGTCTGAATGTGACGCGCGTTGCTGCAAACAAACCTGCGCCCGCGGTCGTCATAACACATGCCGTACTGGCCGCCGCCGGCTTCGGCGTCCAGCTCCAGCGTGCGCGGGTCGAAATAGAAATCGCGGCCATTCAAGTCCAGAGGCTTGGCGCCGGGCTTGCCCGCCGGCACGACCAGCCCGCCGTTGCCCGCGGTCTGCCCGTGAATGCGGTTATCCAGCCCCCAGGTAAAGCCGTTGAGCAGCGCCTGCACGTTCAGCCGCGGCTTGGAGTAAAGGTCTGTGTCTTCCTTGGCTTTTTCACCTGGCTGCACGTCTGGATCGGAGCGTTCCTTGCCTGCGCCGAAGCCGGTGAAGATAACTTTGCGAACATCAGCGCGCCCGTCGCCCTTGGTATCTTTGCAATAAAGGATGTCGGGGGATGCAGCCACGAATATGCCGCCGCCGTAACAGAACACGCCGGTAGGCCACGGCAACTCGTCCACGAAGACGGTGCTCTTATCGAACACACCATCATGGTTGGTATCCTCCAGCAGGCGGATGCGTCCGAGATGGGACCGGTCGGTTTGGGGCTGTGGGTAATCGCGCATCTCAACCACAAACAGCCGCCCGTTCTCGTCGAACGACATCGCGATCGGATCCACCACCAACGGTTCGGCGGCGACCTGTTCGAGGTGAAACCCCTTTTTGAGTTGAAACGTCTTCAGCGCGTTGGTGGCTTCGACGGGCGGGACGCGGGGTAAATCTTTTGGGCCCAGCGCCGGCTCAGCCGGCCAACTGGTCGCCGCGAAGAAGCCAGCCGCAGTCGCGAGAACAAAACCCTTCATATTGGCGCCGGAAGTTTCCGGCAGGGCATTGGGGTGGTTCAAGCTTTTTGTCGGTTCGCTAGGTTCGCCGTCACATGGAACATCCCATTTTGAGCTTTGAACTGTTCCGAGCCATCCGCAACATTGCCTCCGGCATGACACGCCAGGGCCCTCAGCTAATTCAAAACTCAACCATCAAGACTCAAAACTCGCGCCTCTCGCGCCGGCAATTCCTGGCTACGTCCACCTGGCTGGCCCTGGCCGCCGCGGCCGACGGATGCACGACCCTGCGGACCGCGCGCGGCAAAGAGCCCATCATAGACATCCATCAACACCTCGGTTACACTGGCCGATCAGACGACGTCTTCTTGGCGCACCAACGCGCGATGGGGATCTGGAAAACGATCCTGCTCCCGGCTGGCCGGCCAGTGAGCTCCCCCTCGACTCTCAACGGAGTCTCCAACGGCTTGGAGGCCAGATGCCTGGGCAACGAGGCCTGCTATCGGTTCGCCAAAGGGCATCCCCGAGAATTCCTCTTCGGCGCCAATGAAGTGCCCGATGTGCCAGACGCATTAACAGAAATAGAGAATTACTTAAAGCGCGGCGCCGTGGTCATCGGCGAGCAGAAATTTGGCGTCGAATGCGATTCGCCGGAGATGCAGAAAATTTATGAATTGGCGGCGGACCATCGGGTGCCGGTGCTGATGCACTGGCAATATAAGATGTACAATTATGGTTTCGAGCGCTTCTACCGGATGCTCGAGAAATATCCGAAGACCACATTCGTGGGTCATGCGCAGACCTGGTGGGCCAACATAGACAAGAACTACCAAGACGACGCGTCGAACCTCTACCCCAAAACCAAGGTGACGCCGGGCGGCATCACCGACCGTTACCTGAGCGATTTTTCGAACATGTACGGCGACCTCTCGGCCGGCTCGGGTCTCAACGCGCTGACCCGCGACGAAGAGCACGCGCGGGAATTCATCCAGCGGCACCAGGACAAACTCATCTACGGGAGCGATTGCAACGATCTGGTTGGCGCCATTCCAGGTTGCCAGGGCGCACAGACCATCGCCGCGGTTCGCCGCCTTTCACCGAGTCCTGCGGTCGAGCGAAAGCTGCTCCATGGCAATGCGAAGCGGGTGTTTAGAATCTGACAGCCTTAAGATTTGTAGATTGCCTTTTTGGCGCTCCGTAGCTCAGGGAGAATTGCTTTTGCGTCGGGTTCGTTTTCCGCTGTGATGTACTCCAATAGCCCTCACGGCCTGCGGAGGCGGAAGAACTGCAGGCTGTTCGTAGCCGGAATGGTCACCGACTTGTTGGTGCCGTCGTCGGTAACGCTGGCGGTATTCGTGACCCAGCTTGCCGGCGCGGCCAGTGTGCCGGCTTGTTCCAACGCGAAATTGGCCGTGTCAACTGATGGCCAGGAGACCATTACATCCGTGCCGGAGCGCAGCAGCGAAAGCGCTGGTAGAGTCGGCAGGTAGGCACGGGCAATGGATGCGGACACCTTCCCGCCCGCTGTCGTGAAAACACCGCCCGCATACAGGTCGCTGCCCGACACCGCCAGCGCATTCACATAGCCGTTCATCCCCGAACCCAGCGCCGTCCAACTGCTGCCGTCCCATTTGGCAATGTAATTTGCCGCGCTGCCGCCCGGCCCCGCGAAATAGCCCCCCGCATACACGTTGCTGCCTGACACCGCCAGCGCATACACAGCGGTGCGTTGCCCGCCGCCGCTCATCCCCGAACCAAGCGCCGACCAACTGTTCCCGTCCCATTTGGCGATGTAATTGGCCGCGCGCCCGCCCGCCGTCGTGAAGCGGCCTCCCGCGTACAGGTCGCTGCCCGACACCGCCAGCGCCAACACATAGGCGTTCATCCCTGAACACAGCGCCGACCAACTGCTCCCGTCCCATTTGGCGATGTAATTGGCCCCGCTGCCGCCCGCCGTCGCGAATTGGCCCCCCGCATACACGTCGCTGCCCGACACTGCCAGCGCCAACACCCCGCCGTTCATCCCCGAACCCAGCGCCGACCAACTGCTCCCGTTCCATTTGGCAATGCTTGTTGCCGCGCTGCCGCCCGCTGCCGTGAAATAGCCCCCCGCATAAAGGTCGCTGCCCGAAACCGCCAGCGCATGCACCGGGGAGTAAGTGCCACTACCTATCCCCGAACCCAACGCCGCCCAACTGCTCCCGTCCCATTTGGCAATGTAATTGGCCGCGCTGCCGCCCGCTGTCGTGAAATTGCCCCCCGCATAAAGGTCGCTGCCCGACACCGCCAGCGCATTCACATAGCCGTTCATCCCCGAACCCAGCGGCACCCAACTGCTCCCGTTCCATTTGGCAATGGAATTGGCCGCGTTGCCGCCCGCCGCCACGACGTAGCCCCCCGCATACACGTCGCTGCCCGACACCGCGAGCGCGTTCACCGAACGGTTCACCCCCGAACCCAGCGGCATCCAATTGCTCCCGTTCCATTTGGCGATGGAATTGGCCGCGCCGCCTCCCGCCGTTGTAAATCCGCCCCCCGCATACACGTCGCTGCCCGACACCGCCAACGCCTCCACAGCGCCGTTCATTCCCGAACCCAGCGCCGACCAACTGCCCCCGTTCCATTTGGCGATGTTAGTGGCCACGCTACCGCCCGCGGTCGTGAAATAGCCCCCCGCATACAAGTCGCTGCCCGACACGGCCAGCGCATACACAGAGGGAACATAGCCGGGAGGAGCACCGCTCATCCCCGAACCCAGCGCCGACCAACTGCTCCCGTTCCATTTGGCGATGTAATTTGCCGCGCTGCCGCCGGCCATCGTGAAATTGCCTCCCGCATACAAGTCGCTGCCCGACGCCGCCAGCGCCAACACAGAGTTGTTCATACCCGAACCCAGCGCCGTCCAACTGCTCCCGTTCCATTTGGCGATGTAATTGGCCGCGCTACCGCCCGCCGTCGTGAAACGGCCCCCGCCCCCGGCATACACGTCACTGCCCGACACCGCCAGCGCATACACCCAGTCGTTCATCCCCGAACCCAGCGCCGACCAACTGCTTCCGTTCCACTTGGCAATGGAATTGGCCGCGCCGCCGCCCGCCGTCGTGAACTGGCCCCCCGCATACACGTCGCTGCCCGACACCGCCAGCGCGCGCACGATGTTGTTCACCCCCGAACCCAGCGCCATCCAACTGCTCCCGTTCCATTTGGCGATGTTATTGGCAAATGTATCACCCACCAGAGTGAAAAAGCCACCGATGTAGAGATTGCCCGAACCATCCACCACCGCCGCGACAACCTCGCCGTCCGCGCCGGGAAGGCCGCCCATGCTGATCCAGTTGGCATCGCTGAAGGTCGGGTCAATGCGCACGGGATAAACCGCGTCCGCATCATTCACCACCACGACCAGGTAGGGACGCGTTCCACCGCGTCCCTGATCTCCTCCCGGAACAATGGGGACGCGGTGGAACGCGTCCCTACCGTTCATTGGCAGGCTCTGACTCATTTCTGCTCTCTGCTTTCTGCTTTCTGAATTTGATTTGAGACTCGTTACCTCGTCTGCTACAGGACGGACTTCCATGCGCGCGCTCAACTCTTTGCCTGTCGCATCGGTCACGCACAACCGGCTGTAGGCAATTTTGCGCCCGGAGTTTTCCAGCACCAAATGCGCGCCGCCCGCCAGCGGCTCTACCTTCGCGCCCGTCACGGCCAGTTCCACGCGCAACGGGCCTGCGCCGGCAGGCCGTTGCTCAATGATGAAATCCTGCCGCACACCGTCCAGGCTCACGCTGTATTCTTCAACCAGCCCGGGCCGGGTGAAGCGCGCGGTCTGGCCGTCAATGGTCACGGCGCCCGCGTCGGCAAGAGCGTGGGAGCGTGAAGCGTGGGAGCGTGAAGCGTGGAGCGATGGTTCCACGCTCTGACGCTCCGACGCTCCACGCTCCACGCTCACCACCTCACGTCCTACCGCCGTTGCCACAATGCGGAAACTGTCGTTCACCGCGTTGGTCACGGTCGAAGTCAGCCACAACCCTTCGCGGGTGGCCTCCCCTTCGAGCCGCTGGAAAACGCAGCGCAACCGCGCGCCCTCGGCAGTGGAACTGACGCCCAGCCCATCACCCTGGTAATCCGCGCCGGCCTTCGCGCCGATTTGCGACCACGGAACGCGTGGAGCGTGGAGCGTTAGAGCGTCGGAGCGTCGAACCAACGCTCCACGCTCCACGCTCTCACGCTCCACGTCTTCTGATGCTCCACGCTCCACGCTCACCACCTCCCGTGCCGCCGCTGCGGCCAGACTCAACGAGGAGCCAATTCCCAGCGCCACGGCGCAAAACAGCGTGACTTGAAACAGTTTGAGTTTGGTTTTCATAGATTGAACTGATAGGAGATTGCCTTTTTCACCTTCCGCGGTTCAGGGAGAATTGCTTTTTCGTCGGGTTGGTTTTCCGAGGTTATACGCTCCGATGACGGTCACGGCCTGCGGAGGCGGAAGAACTGCAGGCTGTTCGTGGCGGGGATGGTCACCGACTTGTTGGTGCCATCGTCGGTAACGCTGGCGGTAATCGTGACCCAGCTTGGCGGAGCAGCCAGCGTGCCGGCCTGTTCCAACGTGAAACTGGCCGTGTCAGCCGATGGCCAGGAAACTGTCACATCCGTGCCGGAGCGCAGCACCGAAAGCGCAGGAAGAGTCGGCAGGTAGGCACGGGCAACGTATGCGGACACCTTCCCGCCCGCTGTCGTGAAATCGCCCCCCGCATACACGTTGCTGCCCGACACCGCCAGCGCCTTGACCTGGCTGTTCATCCCCGAACCCAGCGCCGTCCAATTGCTCCCGTCCCATTTGGCGATGTAATTTGCCGCGCTGCCGCCCGCTGCCGTGAAATAGCCCCCCGCATACACGTTGCTGCCCGACACCGCCAACACCCACACCCAGTGGTTCATCCCCGAACCCAGTGACGTCCAACTGCTCCCGTTCCATTTGGCGATGTAATTGGTCGCGCTGGCGATGTGATTGGTCGCGTTGACGCCCGCCGCCCCGAATTGGCCTCCCGCATACACGTCGCTCCCCGAGACCGCCAGCGCCCACACAGTGTCGTTCATCCCTGAACCCAGCGCCGACCAACTGCTCCCGTTCCATTTGGCGATGTAATTGGCCGCGCTACCGCCCGCCGTCGTGAAAGCGCCCCCCGCATACAGGTCGCTGCCCGACACCGCCAACGCATTCACAGAGGGATAACTACTGCGGCCTATCCCTGAACCGAGCGCCGACCAACTGCTGCCGTCCCATTTGGCAATGTAATTGGCAGCGCTGTCGCCCGCCGTCGTGAAATAGCCCCCCGCATACAGGTCGCTGCCCGACACCGCCAGCGCACCCACACCGCTGTTCATGCCCGAACCCAGCGCCGACCAACTGGTGCCGTCCCATTTGGCAATGTAATTGGCCGCGCTGCCGCCCGCCGTCGTGAAATAGCCCCCCGCATACAGGTCGCTGCCCGACACCGCCAGCGTCAACACAGTGCTGTTCATCCCCGTGCCCAGCGCCGACCAACTGGTGCCGTTCCATTTAGCAACGTAATTGGCCGCGCTGCCGCCCGCCGTCGTGAAATAGCCCCCCGCATACAGGTCGCTGCCCGACACCGCCAGCGCCAACACATCGCGGTTCATGCCCGAAGCCAGCGCCGTCCAACTGCTCCCGTCCCACTTGGCAACGTAATTAGCCGCGCTGCCGCCCGCCGTCGTGAAGGTGCCCCCCGCATACACGTCGTTGCCCGACACCGCCAGCGCATACACATACCCGTAGAGGTTCATCCCCGAACCCAGCGCCGTCCAACTGCTCCCGTCCCATTTGGCAATGTAATTGGCCGCGCTACCGCCCGCCGTCTTGAACAAGCCTCCCGCATACACGTCGTTGCCCGACACCGCCAGCGCCAACACATCGTCGCTCATTCCCGAATCCAGCGCCGTCCAACTGCTCCCGTTCCATTTGGCGATGTAATTGGCCGCGTTGCCGCCCGCCGTCGTGAAAGAGCCCCCCGCATACAGGTCGCTGCCCGAGACCGCCAGTGCAAGCACATAACCGCCGCCAATCCCCGAACCTAGCGCCGTCCAACTGCTCCCATTCCATTTGGCAATCCGGTTGGCGGTGCTACCGCCGGCCGTCCCGAACCCGCCCCCTGCATACAAGTCGCTGCCCGACACTGCCAGCGCATACACATAGGGATAAGAGCCGTTGGGTGGGCCGCCCATCCCGGAACCCAGCGCGGTCCAACTGCTCCCGTCCCATTTGGCGATGTAATTGGCCGCGCTGCCGCCCACCGCCGTGAACCAGCCCCCTGCATACAGTTCGCTTCCCGACACTGCCAGCGCATTGACCTCGCCGTTCAACCCCGAACCTAGCGCGGTCCAACCGCTCCCATTCCACTTAGCGATGTAATTGGCCGCGTTGCCGCCCGCCGTCGTGAAATACCCACCCGCATACACGTCGCTGCCCGACACCGCCAGCGCAGACACATAGCCGTTCATCCCCGAACCCAGCGCCGTCCAACCGCTCCCGTTCCATTTGGCAATGTTATTGGCACTCACCTCTCCGACCACGGTGAAGTCGCCGCCGATGTAGAGATTGCCCGAACCGTCCACGACCGCCGCGGTAACGAGGCCGCTCGCGCCTGGAATGCTTGGATTCATGCTGACCCAGTTGGCATCGCTGAAGGTCGGGTCAATGCGCACGGGATACATCGCCTCCGCATCATTCACCAACACGACCAGATAGGGACGCGTTCCACCGCGTCCCTGATCTGCTCCCGGAACAATGGGGACGCGGTGGAACGCGTCCCTACCGTTCATTGGCAGGCTCTGACTCATTTCTGCTCTCGGCTTTCTGCTTTCTGAACTTAATCTGAGACTCGTTACCTCGTCTCCTACAGGACGGACTTCCATGCGCGCGCTCAACTCTTTGCCCGTCGCATCGGTGACGCGCAACCGGCTGTAGGCAATTTTGCGCCCGGAGTTTTCCAGCACCAACTGCGCGCCGCCCGCCAGCGGCTCTACCTTCGCGCCCGTCACGGCCAGTTCCACGCGCAACGGGCCTGCGCCGACGGGCGGCTGCTCAATGATGAAATCCTGCCGCACGCCGTCCATGCTCACGCTGTATTCTTCAACCAACCTGGGCCGGGTGAAGCGCGCGGTCTGGCCGTCAATGGCCACGGTGCCCGCGTCGGCAAGAGCGTGGGAGCGTGAAGCGTGGGAGCGTGAAGCGTGGAGCGATGGTTCCACGCTCTGACGCTCCGACGCTCCACGCTCCACGTCTTCCGACGCTCCACGCTCGACGTTCCCCTCCACGTTCTCCGCTTCACGCCCTACCGCCGCGGCCACAATGCGGAAGCGGTCGTTCACCGGGTTGGTCACGGTCGAAGTCAGCCACAACCCTTCGCGGGTGACCTCGCCTTCAAGCCGTTGGAAAACGCAGCGCAACCGCGCGCCATCGGCAGTGGGACTGACGCCCAGCCCGTCGCCATGGTAATCCGCGCCTGCCTTGGCGCCGAGCTGTGACCATGGAAGGCGTGGAGCGTAGAGCGTCGGAGCGTCGGAGCGTCGAACCAACGCTCCACGCTCCACGCTCTCACGCTCCCCGTCTTCTGACGCTCCACGCTCCACGCTCACCACCTCCCGTGCCGCCCCTGCCGCCAGGCTCAAAGACGAACCGATTCCCAGCGCCACGGCGCAAATCAGCCTGACTTGAAATAGTTCGAGTTTGCTTTTCATAAATTGAACTGATTGGAGGTTGATAGGGCGCGGGTTTGCGTGCCGCTCGCCGCAAGCCCGAGTGACCCGAAGGCCAGAGCTGCGCAGTTCCTGTTCTTCATACTTCATTCCTTTGCTGGACTCTTCATTGCGCTGAAAACTACTGTTAAGAACCACGCCGAGATGCGGGCTTCCGTAGCTCTGCAAAATAAAGCCCTAAGTGATCGGATTGCCCGCTACCGAATGCTGAAGGACCACCTGACTGTCGGCTGAACCTGCAACCATCATAAAAGGTGCCGCTGCCAATAATGGAAAGTCACTGGTTGCTTTCATATAGAGGATGAATTCTGAGTCACCCACATTCTACCCCGCTCGGCACTTTGTAAATTGTGCGTTTCGCCGCACACCTTGCCGTTCGACCAATGCCGCGTTCACTCGCGACTGGCCAATGAAGGCTTGTGGTCCCACACCGGGTTTGTTTGTCTCATTCCCTTAAGCAAGGCTGATGCCATCGCCGTTCTTGGCCGGAAATCGAAGAAATCGCCCACCACCCGCAGCAAGAAGGCGTGAATTTCACGCAGAGTGCGTGAAATTCACACCATTGAAGGAGGTCAGGGTCGCTTCTATTGGAAGCAAAAACGCAGCGCGCTTGCCAGAATCGGATTGCCAGCGTTGACAAATTGCTGCTTAATCGCTGGGAGGAGTAGGAGATGGAGCCTCAGTTACATTTACCGTCCCAAAATACAGGCCCCGATGACCGGCCCGTAAGCCAGTGCTTCGAAGGTGAGGCCCCGGCTGTGCGGCTGACGTTGGCGTATAAAGTCGGATTAGGAGCCGTGCTGGTCGCGATGATCGCCCTGCCACTGATCTACCTGGCTCTCATAGCATTCACGGCCTGGGGTGTTTATCTCTACGCCACGCGGGGCCTGAATGTGTTCGGCGGAGTCCGACACGTCCACTTTGGTTTCATGTTCATTTATCTCATTTATCTGGGGCCGATTGTCGCCGGCGTGATTCTGGTATGCTTCATGATCAAACCGATCTTTTCAGGCTTTCGCGTTCGCCACTTCAGTGTGCCGATTGGCCATGTCGAGAATCCGGAATTGTTCCGATTGCTTGGCCAGCTCTGCCGGTTGCTCGGTGCGCCAATCCCCAGCCGGGTGGATGTCCAGTTGGGCGTCAACGCATCTGCCAGCTTTCGCGCCGGGTTCTCCAGTCTGTTCAGAAATGACATCATGCTCAGGATCGGACTGCCGCTGGTCGCCGGACTGAACTGCCGCGAATTTGCCGGCGTCCTGGCCCATGAACTTGGCCACTTTCGCCAGCGCGCCGCCATGCGCTTTGGGTACATCATTGGCGCCATAAACGGCTGGTTTGGCCGCGCGGTTTATCAGCGCGACGAGTTCGACGATTGGCTGGAGGAAGCAACCAACGCCAACGGGTTTACCCTGCTCGTCTTCCTGCTGGCCCGAATCGCGATTGGCCTTACCCGAGGAATCTTGTGGCTGTTCATGATGTGCAGCCATGGGCTCAATTCGTTCATGTCCCGGCAGATGGAATTTGATGCCGACGCCTGCTCTTTGGTCGTGGCGGGAACGGAATCCTTTCTCACTTTGCACCACAAGCTAAGCGTTTTGGACTTCGCCGAGAGGCAACTCTTCGCGCAACTTAAAGGCCGGGTGCAACCCAAAATGCCGGACGACCTGAGCACTTACGTGGCGGTGATGGCGGCACAATGCGCGGGAGAAACGCAGGGTAAAGTATTGCGGACAGCGACGAGCCGCAAGTCAAGGTGGTATGATAGCCATCCGTCAGATGCCACGCGCGACGAGCGCGCGGTAAAAGCCAACTTAGCTGGTCTGATCCAGGACACTCGGCCAGCAACTTGTCTCTTCGGCAACTTTCCAAAGCTTTCCCAGGGGCTGACAGATTTGTTTTACCGCTCGCTTAGACGACCTGTCAGACAAGCGCAGATCTTTCACGTCGAGGCGCCGGCTGCTGGTGTCCCGGATACCGCCCAGGAAGAGGCCGCGATCAAAACCTTCTTCGGTGGACTCGGCCCCGTGATCAAACCGCTGTTACTCGCCACGGACGCGCGACTCAGTGTCGGGAACGTGGCGGAGAAGATAGAACAACTGCGGAAAACGAAAGTGTTCTTGGAAGGCGCTAACTTGCTCGAAACGCGAGAAGCCTTGAAAGCCACCGACGCAGGTTTGATCGAGGCGCTACAACAACAGGTGCTTCTGCAGGCCGGATTATTGAGTCAGGAAGGTGACGCTCCGACCAACCCGGAAGCGGTAGTCTGGCGAATCACCAATGACTGGAACAGGCTTTGTCGCGAACTCGATCCGTTCGAACAAGCGGCCAGGGACCGGTTAATGATCCTGTTGAGTCTGTTGCGGACGCCGGTCGTGGCCGGCGCCGTGGAAGAAACTGCACAATTGCAGGATGAGATGGTTAATCTCCTTCATTTCTACGGGAGGCTGGGTGCTGTCTTTCCTCCGCTGCTGGCGCTGCGCAAGCAGTTCGCCAAACTTCAGGTACTCCTACCACACCGGGGTCAGAGCAGCTCCGACCTGCTTGACGCCGTGCTTCGAAACGAAGCCGCTGAAGCCGGCAAACTTCTCGATCAGATTCATCAGGCCTTAGGCTCGACCATTTATCCGTTCAGTCACATGAAGGGCAATATGTCCGTTGTTGATTATGCCCGTGCGAAAGAATACGACCCTGACCCCCTGCGGATGACGTCCAAGGAAACCGAGAGCCATTTGCAAATGCTGTTCGCGCTTTACTTTCAAACACTTGGCCGGCTGGTTGCCGTTGCCGCCAAGGTCGAATCTGCCCTCGAAAATACGGCATCAGGACGCCCAGCCGAGGCGAGAGCGCGTCCGGTGGTGCGCATAGTGAAACGAGGGGTTTCATAATGGCGTTACTGAAGGTGCCAAGCAGGTGCTCACGGATTGAGAACCGTCCTCTGAAACGCCGGCTCACGGGTAGGCCTCTCCCGATGACAGGCTGGCCACCACGGCCCGCTCTGCGCATCGAGCGGGGGCTGACACGACAAGAATCGCAAAAAATCGCCAGTTGACAGGCTAGCCGGTCTGGTGATAACATGGGGTTGTAATGAGTGAGACTAGAAACCAATTCTCTCTCAGCCGCACAGCGTCAAGTTCAAGTAGATGGCGGCGCGTGAAAAGCAAACCCTATCAGTAATTACAACCGCTATGTCGGAGAACCGAGTCATCCGGCTGTTTCTCCTGGCGGCGTGCGTGCTGTGCGTCCGCCCGGCACGCGCGCAAAGCGGGCAAGTCAGCGGCTTGTATCAAATCTTGTCGGGCCGCTACGGTGCCTGCTGCGGCATCGGGGGCAACGACTCCGGCTACACCTTGCCCGCTGCCACTCAAAGTTACGTTCGGCTCACCGTCAATGCGCAGCAGAACACCGCCTCGCTCGCGTTCCTGGCCGACGACCGGCAGACCGTCTTCAGCATCGCTCCGTGTGCGCCCGCCGAGACGATCACCTTCCGCTTCGATTACGGCTTAGTGTTTTCCAACCAGCTGGTCTTCCAAGTTGATCCTGGTCCACCGCCGTATTACAGGTCCTGGAATTACACGGTGAGCAACGCGCCGAACACGCTGCGCATCGAGGGCATCCTTGGCAGCGAATCCTCCTGCACCGACACGCCCACGCGCTTCACTCACAGCAACGTCGTGGCGATGCTCGTCCTGGGGCCGCAACTCACCCTGCTGGAGTTCTCGAAGGAACGCGGCGCGCGGCTGATGGTCCAGGGCCGCGCCGGGGCGACCAACGTCATCGAGGCCTCCGCGGATTTGCTCACCTGGACGCCAGTGAGCACCAACGTCATGGATTACAGCCTGTGCCCGATTTGTCCCTTCGTCATTTTCGAGGACGCGGCGAGCACGAATCTGACGCTGCGCTTTTACCGGGCTGTGGAGCTGCCCTGAGTCGGTCGGGAAGATGGCAGGGCGGTTTCGACCCAGAGGGCGCACGGTGCTCCGGTTTTTTCCTTTGACACCGTTTCACTTTGGCGGGTGGCGACGAAAGGCACGCGCTTCGTCTTTGGCACGGTTGACCCGCCAAGGTCCTTAGGAGTGTTCACCGTTTGACTCTGAATCATTCCGGCTTTGGCGGCGGATCAGCAGGCGTGAGATTGAAAAACTTTGACAGGGATAATGGCCGAGTGTCCATTTGGGGTATGAAGGCAATAATCGCGGTCATGTTTTTCTCATTAGCCGCGCTGGGCGCGCAGGAACCGCAGCAACAATCGAAGGGTTCAGCTTCGAGCGGGCAGCGGTTCGATTCTCCTGTTAACAGTCGGCTGACGAAAGAAGTCCTGAAAGAGATTGAAGCCAGCCACGCTTCGGCGAAAGTCTCGGCGAATGTGGGCAGGCATCTGCGACTTGAGGGGCCTGTGGTCAAAGTGTTCAAGGGGGCCAAAATATGGGACGTTCCGCGGCGGCTGTTCCAGGTGGTAAACCCTTTCGCTCCGTCAGACCACACGGAGGTGGTGGCGCGCAGCCGCGATTTGAATCCGAATGCCTGGGCATCTTCGGTGGGATGGGGCCACGACGGCATCACCCTCGTGTCGGCATCGTGGCATTGACGTAACGGCGCCCGAAGTAATTTGGTCGCCAGAGTGGGTCATGGATACGAGAAGCCCGTTTAACACGCCCGAATACGAAGCCTACGTACGAACGCTGTCACCCAAAACTGACTACAGAACCTTTGAGGGCGCGGGACATTTCTTCATGCTGGAGCAGCCATCCGTTTTCAACAAGACGCTCATGGAAATGCTGCGAGAATTTGACCTGATAGCAAAATGAACCGCCCCGTCCAGCAGGAGGACTTCGATCGCTGCCTCGATTGGCCCGCAACGGGTATCATCTGCTGCGCTGCCCGATCCTCTCTTCGGTCGGTATTTTCCTTGGTGGCTTCCCTCAGCCCCCGAATCGCTGCCATCATCGGATTCGCGACGTTGCTGCTGTTAAATTCCTGCGTAACCATACCGGGAGACCTCGTGGATGATTCTATCCGTCCCGATCTGCCGGCGGAGGCAAGTTTCAACGAAGCTGCAGGTTGCGGAGACCTGCTTTACCTGACTCTCCGATTAGACTCAGGAAAGGAGTTGCTGTTCGCGTTGGACACCGGGGCCCCGGTTACATTGTTAGATAAATCCTTGGAGCCGCAATTAGGGAAGCGACTCGGAGCCGCAGAGGTCTCCTTCCCCGTTTTTGGACCAAAGAAAGGGCATGTGTATGCCGCACCGCGACTTTATTTGGGCAACACTCAGTTGCTGACCGGCAGTTGGGTCGTGACTGATGATTTGGCGCGCATCCCATTTCCAAACCGCCAGGCCAGGGGAATCCTGGGGATGGACTGTTTGCGGCACTATTGCCTGCAACTGGATTTTCCTGCCCGGAAGGTCCGCTTCCTTGATCCTGACCTTGCCGCCAGTACACCGTTGAGCAAGGTGTTTCCTCTGACGTTTTCATCCGGTCTGGTCACCGTGTTTGTGGGTGAAAACCTCCTCGGCGTCAAAGACATCAATTCGGCAATTGATACCGGGGATAACGGCGATGGTGGACTGGATTCAAAATTGTTTCTCTCGGCATTGCAGGACCAAAGAGGGGTTCGGACCGACCATTTCAACAGCCGCACGGCCTCAGCATTGCCTGAGGCTTATTTCCCGGAGGTTGTATTTGGTGGGGAGACCTATGGTGACGTAATATTGTGGGAGGGCTTCGGCGGCAACACTATTGGGCTGCGGTTTCTGGCGAGGCACCTGGTCACTTTCAACTTTCCCAAGCGCACAATGTATCTCCAGCGCAACAGATCGTAAATCCTGCCGCTTCCTGTTACCTTTTCCGATCGGTGACGATTATATCTATGAATGAACGGAACTGAATTATTGGCCGACTTCAGAAAGACACGCTCGGAAGACGCGTTTAGCGATCTGGTTCGCCGTTATACCAACCTGGTCTATTCGGTCGCCCGGCGACGCCTCGAAAACGATTCCCAGGCCCAGGAGGTGGCACAAACCGTCTTCATCAGGCTGGCCAAGGCCACTCCGGACATTGGCGGCGATGCCGAGTTGGTGGCATGGCTGCACCGGACTACCGTCCATGCCTCAATAGATCTTTGGCGCGCCGAAGTCCGCCGGCGCGCTCGCGAAGAACACGCTGCCGCTATGGAACCTGATCGCACCGAAGACGCCCCCTGGAATGAAATTGCGCCGGTTTTGGACGAAGCCCTGAACAAGTTGAATGACGTCGAACGCCAGGCAGTCCTGCTGCGCTTTTTCGAGAAGAAAAGCATGCGCGAACTCGGGCACGCCTTTGGAATCAGTGAAGACGCGGCCAAAATGCGCGTCAGCCGAGCTCTGGACCGGCTACGCACGCAGTTTAGCGCCAGGGGTGTGACGTGCAGCGCACTGGCGCTGGGCGGCTTGCTGGCGGATCATTCGGTGGAAGCAGCGCCCAGCGGTCTCGTCCTGGCGCTGGCCGGACTGCAAATCTCGGCCACGTCCGGCGTCGGAGCCGGCGCTGGAATTGGCAGCGTTTTGCTCCACGCCCCAAGAGCCAAGCTCGTGGCCGGGCTCATGGCCGCAGTTCTCATCGGTGGCGTTATGCTGCTTTGGCTGCATTCGCGAGCCCGATCCCCATTTGCTGATGCCGGCCAAAGGGTTGCATTAGGGCCGGTGTCTCAAGCGAATGGCGACACCGTCCTTCCAGCGGCTTCGATCAACAATTCCAACGCGCAAAATGAACCCGACCCGCGCAAGCTGCTTCAAGGCGTTGCTCGCGCCCGGCAGCGCATCACTTCCGGCGAGATCGAGCTGCAAGCGGCCCGTTATGAGTTTGATAGGCCAAATGAAGGAACGAACATCACGCGGTTGAAAGCCGTTTTCGATGGAGAGAAACGCCGGTTCGAGTCGTTCGCCCGCGAATATCATTTCCTCGCCTTGCCCGATGCAGGCGGGGAAGAAGCCGCAAGAAGAATACGCGAGGAAGGGTTGTCTCATGAAGCCGCTGTTCGGGCGGGACTGCTGGCCCCGTTTGAGTCGCATCATGTCGCTGCCTATGACGGCGCGCTATTGCTCGATTATGGGGAAACCGATGGCAAGCCGTTCCAAACGAAGATCGATGACGCTGCCAAAGGCAGCGCCACGTACCTCTTTGACCCTCGCTGCCTCGGCATCGACATTTCAACGTTTGTCACAGACACCATCGAGACCTGTCTGCGGCGCGGCGCTAAAACCATTCAATTGGTCGGCAACGAATCCGTCCAGGGAGTTCCTGCCTGGCATGTGCGCGTGCTGCTCAATATGAACATGAATGCCGACTTCTGGATGGAAGCGGCCAATCCAACTCGCGTGCTCAAGCATGCTTGGAACGGGAGCGAGGTCCTGTCCAAATACGACGAAAACAATCCCAAGGACCCCATCCCGCTTGAGGTCACTACCCTTTTCCTGCACGGGACCACGGGCCGAAATACTGCCTTCTCGTACTCTCGGCTCACGCGGCTCAGCGCGCGTTTTAATGTCCCGGTTGATCCGGGTTCCTGGACGCTGCCCGGCTTGGGAATGAAGACAGGGACCGAGGTCGTGGATTACCGCATCAGCCGGCAGATCGGATATTGGACCGGGGCCGGTCTTTCCGATGACCTGCCTCGCGAGACAGCCAGCACCAACAACCTGCCGGACCCGGCCGCTATGCTGGCGCTGCTCGAGAACGAACCCGGTACGCTGGCCGCGCTGGACGCTGCAAAATGGATTATGCTGAACACGCCCAGCGGGCCAGACGTGGAAAAGGCCGCCGAGGTGATTCTCCGGGAACATCTCGGCAGCACCAATTTGCTCGACCTCAGCCAGGAATTGGAACGGTTGCGCCCGGCCTGTGCCAGCAATTTCCTGGCCGCCATAGTCGAAGGGAATCCTGACAACGCCATTCGCGGCAATGCCTGCTTCTCGCTGGCGGCTTTGCGCAAGGACGCCGCGGAATATGGCAAGAACCAACCAGCCGCCGAGGAAGCGGAAAAGCTGTTCGCTCGGGTCATTTCCGATTTTGGCCAGGTGACGAGGAATGGAACTCGGCTGGCGGACCTGGCGAAGCCCGAACTTTACGAACTGCACCGACTCGCCATCGGCAAGCCCGCGCCGGAAATCGAGGGCAAAGACCTGGATGGCCGTCAAATGAAACTGAGCGATTATCGCGGCAAAGTGGTCGTGCTGGTTTTCTGGGGTCATTGTGGCGGGTGCCGTCCCGAGGTCCCGAAACTGCTCAAACTTCAGCAGCGTCTGGCTGAAAAGCCCTTTGCCATCCTCGGCATTTATTCCGACGACAAGCCGGAAGACGCCCAGGCCATCGCTGAACAATCCGGCATGACGTGGCCATCGTTCAAGGACAGCCTCAACGGTCCAATCTCGACCATTTGGAAGGCGGACAGTTGGCCGAGGTTCGACGTGGTGGACCGCAAAGGCATCATCCGCCACCGCAACGTGCACCTCAGCCTGGCCAACGATGTGGAACGGTTGCTGGCTGAGTGAGCGCCATCTATTAGCCTGATTCCATCCGTCTAACGCCGAAATCCGTGTCGAAAAGCCGGCAATTCCCAAAGATTCTTAGGCTTCCTCTTGGCGTGCCGCTTGCGCCCGCATCCGCCGGACGCTCTGCTCATAGCGGAGATCGTAGGCGGCATCGTGTGAGGGCAGGGAGTTGATGTGTTGAAAATGGCCGTCGAACTGCGGGTTGATCGCCAGAATCCGTTTCGCGAGCGGCGGATGGGTGGATTGAAAACTGAGCCAGGGATCATGAACGCAATTGGCGAGATAAAAATGGCTGGCGGATTCCGCGTGCGGGGTGTCCAAACGGCCTTGTTTGAGCAGCCCGCCGATTTTCTTTAATGCGCCTTCGATCCCGGCCGGGTTCCGTGTGAACTGCACCGCGGCGGCGTCGGCCAGCCATTCGCGCTCGCGGGAAATCAGGCTTTTGATTAAACGCACAAGCGGCGAACTGATGCTTCCCAGAAGCAGAAAAAAGCAGGCGGGCGGCACCAGGGCCTTATTGATCTCCGACGCGTCCTCGTCGAAAATGGACTCGCCCATTTCGGGCGCCTCGCTGCTGCCGCGCAGCAAAATGCGGCCAACGATTGTCGGCCAGAAAAGTCCGTGCGCCAGTCCCATCAGTTTCATATTCAGCCGAGTGTCGCCGTTCAAAATATGGCTGAATTCGTGGGCGATGACGCCTTGCAATTCGTCGCGCGTCAGCAATTTCACACAGCCCAACGTGACGCCGATGGCCACGTCTTCCCGCGTATGACCGGCCGCGAAGGAGTTGATGCCGCGTTCGCGGTCGAGCACGTAGATTTCCGGCAAGGCCATTCCCGAGGCGACGGCCATTTCCTCGACGACGTTGCGCAGCCTTTTTTCGTTCGTGTCGGAGGTGTTCGGCTCGACGCGGCGTCCGCCCAGCAACTCCGCGACCGCCGGGCCGCCTTCGGCGAGCAAACGAATTTTGTAGATGCAGCCCGCGGCAATCGGAATCAACGTGCCCAGTCCGGTCCAAATCACGAGGTGCGGCTCCCAAATTAATCTCAGAGCATGACCCGGACGGAGCAGCGCCTCTCCCAAAAGCAAAGCCGCGTAGATCAGGAACGCCATCGGGTCCCACCAGACTTCGGACGAAAAGGAATGCCGAAAAACGTAAATGAGCGAAGCCAGCACCAGATAAATCGCGGCGATCACAACGAGCACTGCCAATCCGAAAAGCCAGAGCAACCATCGGGTTTGCCGTCGCGCCCGCTCCTGTTGGCCAAAAAAATCCACGCGCCGGTCTTATCACAAATCAGGATCAGCGCGAAGCGCTTTTCGCACCAGCCGACATCTGGAGGCGCAGATTGTTTTTCTTCTCTTAGCTGGAGCCTGCTGACGCCGGGCGGCATCACTGACCGTTACCTGAGCGATTATCCGAACTTGTATGGTGACCTGTCCGCCGGCTCTGGCCTCAACGGGCTGACTCGCGACGAAGACCACGCGCGGGAGTTCATCCAGCGCAACCAGGACACACTCATCTATGGGAGTGATTGCAACGATCTGGTGGGTACCATTCCAGGTTGCCAGGGGGCGCAGACCATCGCCGCGGTCCGCCGCCTTTCACCAAGTCATGCGGTCGAGCGAAAGCTGCTCTATGGCAATGCGCAGAGGATGTTTAGAAGCTGACTCAGATGCCTACATGATGCATTTACTGACCCGGTTGGCCGGCAGTCTGAGGCGAAATCATGTGCTGCAGTTCCCACGGCTGGAAGTTGCCATCCACTGCCTTATGGATTTCGGAATGCCCATCGGCGAAGCTGTAGTCCCTTACCCATCCGCCATCTAACGTCTGCCAAGCTTCTTTTTCACGGATTACAATGATGGTCGCTGGGTTGGTTATCTCGTTGAGGGATCCTTGGTAAACGATTTCAAATTGGTCCGGGGCCAGATTGGTTTGGCCTTTGGCTTCGTCGGGCAAAAAGGATGCGGCTTGATCAAAGTTCGTGGGAAACTGTCCGTGGTTTTGATCGGCATATTGCCAAAAGGCCAGCGTCCAGCCCTTTGTGTAGTTCATCTTGGCTATGCCCATTTGCGCTTGCTGCTCCACGGGGTCACTTTCCGCTTTGGCTTGCGGCGCATGCGTGTTTCTCTGCTGCACCTTCACCGCCGCGGCCAGTTGTCCCTTCAAGACGCCCACTTCGCCGCGAAGTCTTAGGAGTTCCCTCGACTGATCCTGTGCCAGGGAGCTATTTGCCCGCGCGACCAAATTTGAAAGACGCGCGTTCTCTGCTGTCAATTGAGCCAATTGTTCACTCTGCTGCTGCAACGCTGAGTCCCGGTCGCGTAGTCTTGCTTGAGTTTGATAATGAATCACCAAAGGGGTCGCTACTCCCGCCGCGATGACGGCCCCGAGGATTCCGGCTTTGAGTTTGGCCATAGTTAAGGTTTTGAGGAAGGTTAATGGAGCTCCGCTGCCTGCCACGAGATTAGCGAGCGCAGTCCCCGCCAAACCTGCCGCCAGCCCTGCCGGCGCAGCCGTCACAGCCTCGGTGGCCAAGACAGTTCCGAGCGCGGCTGCTGAGAAGGTCACCCCACGATGTTTGAGGAGCAAATGCAGCTTTTCCAGGGCGCGTGTCACTCGCATACGCGCGGCATTCTCGTTGATTCCTAATGTTTCGCCCACGGAGCGAAAATCAGATTGCTCAAAGAATCGAAGAACAACGGCGATGCGATCCTCGGTTCCCAATTGGTTGATCGCTTCGTCGAGAATAGGGGCAACTTGCGCCAGGCTGGCTTTCGAATGGTCCTGCAAAGTGTTCATTTCGACGGCTTGCCTTTCCCGGGATTGACGGCGGCGCTCGCCGCGCATCACCGTCGCGGCCACGAAGCACGTGTGCTGGTGCAGCCATCCGCCCAGCATGACCTGACTTGAAAGCTTCCGGGCCATCCTGGCCAGGTCCATGAACACGGTTTGAGTCACGTCCTGGGCCAAATGAGTGTCGCCATCGACCAATCGAACCGCCGCCGAATAGACCAGGTCCGTGTAGCGCGTGACCAGGTCGCGAAAGGCTGCTTCCGAGCCGTGCTTCACGAAATCGGCTAACAATCTCTGGCTGTCCGTCATCTTCAATCCACTACTAAAGAGCCGCAGAACTGAGAAACCGCACAAATAATTTTGGATTGTTTTTGGAATACAATTTAATGGCCGCAAAAAGACACGGAACGACACAAAATACTGTGGCCATCATAGTTTCTCCGTGTCCGTAGCACATCCCGAAGGCTCCCAAATATTGCTCCCGAGGGGCGCATCTTGGCGCTGCCACCGATACGGTTGGAGGCAGGCTCGTAGCGCAGACTGGTCCCGATGCATCGCGATGCATCGGGATTTCGCCGAATGGTATTCGGCAGGTGGGCGGATTGCCAATCGATTGCCAATCCGCGATATCCCGACGCGTCGCGACGCGTCGGGACCAGTCTGCGCTACGGTGGCAGTGCCAAGATGCCCCCGTTTCCAATCACCGATCGCCAATCGCATGGCGTCACCCGCATTCTTGATCTACGATAAGAACGATGGACGAGCCGATCCAACTTCCCATTGACGGCGTGCTGGACTTGCACACTTTCAAGCCGCGCGAGATAAAAGAACTCATCCCGCAATACCTGGCCGCCTGCCAGGAACGCGGCATCTTCCAGGTCCGCATCATTCATGGAAAAGGCATCGGAAATTTGCGGCGCACCGTGCACGCCATGCTCTCCGGGCATCCTGAAGTTATCTCGTTCACGCTCGATCATCCGCAATACGGCGGCTGGGGCGCAACGCTGGTCCGACTGCGCCCGCCGGAGACGGGGTGAGGACTGGTGGTTGGGTTTTTCGGGCTGCTCGTCGTCGTTTTCGTAATCGATCTAAGCTCGAGCTTACGCCCGATCTCGGTCACTTCGCTGGCCTCACAAGAGGCGAGTGCTTAAAGATAATCACTTCCGGCTTCCTGGGAAGCGTATTAAGGGAGAACCGGTTTGTGTACGTATCCAGGTATCGCACGTTGACTTTCCCTTTAGCCCATCCCTCGATGCCGCCAAGAGCCTCCGGGCTTCCGGGAACCGATTCGAGATCGTCGTGCCGGTAGTGCATCGGAATTAGAACCGATGGAGATAGCTCTCTGCGGATTGCTGCAATCTCGTCCGCTTTCAGGATGTGAAACTGCGAATCGATCGGCATCATCAGCACATCTACGCGGCCAATCTGTCGGATTGTGTCGTCGCGCAAAGGGCCATTATCACCGAGGTGGACGATCCGAAGGCCGCCAACCTCAAGCAGCCAAACAGTGTTGCTTTGGCCGAATTCCTTGCCCCACGGGTCCGCGTGTTTCCCGGCATATCCGACTGCCGTGACGTCGCCAATCTGGTTGGTGCCAGGATGGCGCAGAACCAGAGTTGTCTGCGGCCAGGGAACCTTCCGGCCTGTGGCTTCACCGCCGTCGTGGTCGTAATGTGGGTGCGAAATCAAGATGGCATCGGAGTGGAGGCCCGGAGGAAAGTCGTATCCCAACCAAACGCGGCTTGCGTACGGATCCAGCAGGATCTGTTTCCCCGAAGGCGACGTGAGGCGGAAGCATGCGTGAGCGATGTACTCAATCGTCACTCCGCCCTCCTTATTGAGCGGATTGGTCTTGGTGCTGTCCCTGGCCGGCTGGGCGGACAAGAAGCAGCATCCAAACGCCAAACCGAGGAGAATCCGGAAAATGAGCTTTTGGTTCATCTTGGGTTTCTGGCCGATGGCGCACGATGCAGATCGACGCACGCACCGGCTCCGCCGTGCAGAACACCCACCCGTTCAGGCCGTAGCTGCCCGAACGCGCCTTTGGCGGACCGGTAAGCTAGCCCGCCCTGACAGGGCAGAGCCGTTTGGGATCCAGTTGCCCCTTATACTTCAGCAAACGATGAAATGCCAGAACACTCAGCACACCGATCACTAAAAGCTCAAGCCCGGTAACGTCTGGAACACTGGCAGCCATTTTCGCCCCGAAATCAATCGGCACATTCGGATTCTGCTTCAGCTTCCACACGCCGCCAACATTTTCCCAGTAATCAGCAAAATTCTGCCCGACTACAGGTGAGGAGTACAGGTCAACCCCTGCGGCGTCACCCGCGCCCAATCCCTGGAATTGCACACTCCAAGTCATGTCGGAAACCGGTATGGTCAATCCATGGGGCGCGAAATCCGAGCCCGCGCTGAACACAAACGTGCTCCGGGACGTCGGGCTGGGCACTTGGAACCACGAACTGTCGTAAAAGACTGTGCCGGGCGTTGAATAGCCGTTGAAAGGAGTGCCATTGTTTTCGTAAAATCGAACCCGAGCCTGCACGCTCCCAGCGAAATTAAGGGAATTCGCGCTTGTGCCCCAGAACTCGAACGAGAAAGTCTGGAGCTTGCTCGGGCCGCCCGCCAGAGTAATTTCGTCGCCAACCTCAAACGTCCCGGGGTTAAACCGCGTCGTCAGGTCGTTCACAGTGTTGTCGTAAATAATCGTCGCCGAAAGTGGCAGGCAAAAACCCGCCCACAGCGTTGCGACAGCCAGCAAAACCTGGGTTGCAAATGATCTTCTCATAAACATAAACTCACCCCCCCTTTTTTCAGGGAAACTCTGCGCTGGAACTACCAGCAGTGCGGTCAGTTTACAGAAATTTAATGTATTGTCAAGCCCATACTAAGTCCGCAAGATTGCGGATTCAGGGCTTCCGTATTTTATGAAGAAGGCCATCCTCGTCGCGGGAATCATAGTCATTATCGGTGCGCCGGGCCTGTGGTTTTATGGGCGTCCCGCTTATCACCGGCACAAGGAAGCGCGCTCCCTCGAACAGGCCAAAAAGTTTATGGCCAGCGGGGATTATCGCAATGCCTCGCTATCCGCCCGCCAAACCTTCCAACTTAACCCGCGCAACCTTGACGCGTGTCGGATAATCGCGGAACTAGGCGAAAAATCGCGCTCTCCGGATGTCTTGGACTGGCGTCGCCGCATCGCCGCCTTGGCGCCGACGATCGAGAACAAACTGAGGCTGGCCTCGACTGAGCTGCGCGTTCAAGGCCCGCCTTACCCATTGGCGGCCCAGACGCTCGAAGAACTCGGGGACTCGGCCAAAGACGTCGCGGCTTACCATGTGCTTTGCGCTGAGTTGGCGCTCAAACTTAACAAAGCCAGTGAAGCCGCAGCTCAGTTCGAGGAGGCCAGCCGATTGGAGCCAACAAATGAGCTGCACCAGCTAAACCTGGCGGTGCTCAGATTGCAGTCCACCAACGCCAGCCTGGCTTCGGGCGCGCGTGCCACGCTCGAGCGCCTGCGTGCCAGCACCAACCTCGGTGCAGTTGCGCTGCGTTGGTTGGTGGCCGAGCACCTCCGGCGGAACGACCTCGCCACCGCACTTCACTTCTCTCTGCAGCTTCTGGCGGACCCACATTCGGTGCTGGATGACCGCTTGGAGCATCTGAGCATACTACGACAAGCGCAGAATCCCGAATCCAATACCTACCTGAGCACCTTGCAAAGGAACGTGACCACCAACGCCGCCGAAGTTTATGCGATTTCGGCCTGGATGGTCCACCATGGCTTGGCAGAGGACGCGATGAGCTGGTTGAGCCATTTCCCGGCGGCACTGCGGGCTGAGCAGCCGGTGCCGCTGGCGTTCGTGGATTGCTATCTGATCAACAAAGACTGGAGCGATCTCGAAACCTTTCTCGGAGACCAGCGGTGGGGCGACCTTGAGTTCGAGCGCGCTGCGTTTCTTTCCCTCGCCGCTTCAGAACAACAGCATGGTCTTGCGGCCGAGGCGCGCTGGCGCACGGCGGTTCGGGAGGCGGGCGACCGACTCGGCGCGCTGACTGTCTTGATTAGCATGGCCAGCCGCTGGGGCCAGGAAAAGCACGAAGAGGACTTGCTGTGGCAGGTCGCCCAGAGGTTCCCTAGAGAAAAATGGGCGCTGCTGGAATTGAAGCGACTCTACTTTGCGACCGGCAACACCCTCGGGCTGAACAAGTTGTTTGCCGCTCTGGCGAGCTACGACCCCAAGGATTTCGAGGCCCGCAACAACCTGGCTGCCACTTCCCTGCTGCTGAAACTCAACCTCCCCAAAGCGCACGAACTGGCAAAGGAAGTTTATATCCAACATCCCGAGGAAGCGATTGTCATTTCGACCTACGCTTATTCGCTGCACCTGCAGGGCCGGAGCAAGGAAGGGTTGGCGGCGCTGGAAAGACTCAAACCGGAGGCGCTCGAGAACCCTTCGGTGGCATTGTACTATGGAGTCTTATTGGTTGCGCTCGGCGAGACCAACAAGGCGAGCCAGTATTTGGGTATAGCTCAGCGGGCATTCCTGTTGCCGGAGGAAAAGGCGCTCCTCGCCGAAGCCGTCAAGGGTTCTTGAGCCAGCAGGGCCTCTCCCCCTGACCCCCTCCCCCGCCTCTCCTGCGGAGGGGCGGGGTGGAGAGGGGGCAAGGGGGAGAGGGGCGTTTTCGATTGCGTTGGACCAGGTTGCGTTGGATACTTTTCCCAGTTCAAATGAGTCTGAAGTTAGTGATGCCGTGGCTCTGCGCGCTGGGTATACTCGTGGCGCTGGGGTTTGTTTATCGATCCGACCGGGAACAACAAGCGGAGTTGGTCCGGCTCCGGCAGGACAACCAAGATCTGCAGGTACGAGCCGCTTCTCAAGACTCCGGAAAAGCCTTGGCAGAGGCCGAACACGATGAACTGACCCGGCTGCGCAAGGACAATGAAGACCTGCTCCGCTTGCGCAATGAGGTCCGCCAACTTCGCGACGAGAAGCAGCAAATGGCCAAGCAAGTCCAAACTGCGCAAGCTCAAGTTCAAGGCGCTCAGATACAAGCCCAGAATGCTCAAGCCCAAGCCCAGGTGCTGCGCCAAAATGCGGCGCAAGCCACCGCGAACTTGTCTCCAGCGGAAGCTGAGGCCTTGCGGGCGCGTTCTGGTTTGGCGCAGGCTGGGACTGCCGAGCAGCAAAAAGCCAACGCCTGCATCAATAACCTCCGGCAGATTGACGGCGCCAAAAACCAGTGGGCCTTGGAGAACGTTAAGCCCAGGGGCGCGCTGGTCGGCGTATCAGACCTTGCGCCCTATTTGCGGACCAATTCGCTGCCACCCTGCCCTGCGGGTGGTATTTATACCTTGAACCCGGTTGGCATAAATCCGATTTGCACCATCCCCGGCCATGTATTGCCGAAATAGGTTCCGGCCGGGTGATACAGGTCAGAGGCCGGAGGTCGGAGATCGGAGGTCCGCCCTCTGTCCTCTGCCCTCCGGCCTCTGACCTCTGACCTCCGGCCTCTGACCTCTGACCTCCGGCCTCTGACCTCAAAGCCGCGCTCCTCGGTTGGTGAGTTCTTGCCGGAGGGCGCAGCTTGTAAGTACCACCGGTCGGAGAAAGGACGGCCCCTCACCCCGGCCCTCTCCCATCGGATGGGAGAGGGGCACAATCGGCGGGGCGCCGATTGCGACAAGCGGGGGCGCGTGTGCTCCCCGAAAGGGGAGAGGGAGGGCGAAGAGGGATGGCGCGGCGGTTGGTGGTGCTGACAAGATGCGCCCGGTGAGTTTTTGCCGGATTATTTCTACTTTCCTTTTGGACTTTGCTGCATACAGTTGGCTGCACTCATGAACGATATCGACATTGATAGTATAAAGGGCATCGCCAACCAGTTGCGGATTCATTCCATTGCGGCGACGACCGCTGCCGGCAGCGGCCATCCGACTTCGTGCTGTTCAGCGGCGGATTTGGTGGCGGCGCTGTTCTTCGGGCACATGCGCTTTGACCCCAAGGACCCGCATTATCACAACAACGACCGGTTCATTCTTTCCAAGGGTCATGCCGCGCCGCTGCTCTATGCGGCCTGGGCCGAGACGGGGCTTTTCCCTTCTGAGGAATTGCTCAAGCTTCGCCAACTGGGCAGCGACCTCGAAGGCCATCCGACACCGCGCTTGCCGTTCGTGGACGTGGCGACAGGGTCCCTCGGACAGGGACTGAGCGCGGGCGTGGGCATGGCGTTGTGCGCGCGACTCGACCAACTGGATTACCGCACCTATGTTCTGATGGGAGATGGTGAGTGCGCCGAGGGCGGGGTCTGGGAAGCTGCTTCGCTCGGCGGCATTTATCAATTGAACAATCTCATCGCTGTGGTGGATGTCAACCGGCTTGGCCAGAGCCAGCCAACCGCATTCGGGCACAGTCTCGACGTGTACAAGAAGCGCTTTGAGGCTTTCGGCTGGCGCACAGAGGAGATTGACGGGCATGACCTGGAGGAAATCCTGGAAGTACTGGCCGCGGTCGGGTTGGGCACCCAGCCGCTGGTCATCCTGGCGAAAACTTTGAAGGGCCAAGGGATCTCTTTCGCTCAGGACCAGGAAGGGTGGCACGGTCGGCCGCTCTCGAAAGAGGAAGCGGCCCGGGCGATAGCGGAACTGCAGCCCACCGCCAAGTCCGGTATCGGGCACCCCGTCGCGGCGCCCAACCAACTCCCCTCGCCACAAAACGATCCACCGGCCAGCTATCCGCCGACGGCCTACAAACTCGGGGACATGATCGCCACCCGGGAGGCCTATGGCAATGCCTTGGTCCGCATCGGCGAAGTGGACCCACGCATCGTCGCGATGGACGGTGACACCAAGAACTCCACTTTCTCGGAAAAATTCTACAGGAAATTTCCGAATCGCTTCACTGAATGTTTCATCGCCGAGCAAAACATGGTCGGACTAGCCAGCGGCTTCAGTGCCCGCGGCAAAGTGCCGTTCGCCTCCACGTTCGCGTGCTTCCTCGCCCGCGCCTGCGACCAAATTCGTGTGGCGGGCATTTCGAGGGCCAATATCAAGCTCGCCGGCTCTCACGTTGGGGCGAGCATTGGCGAAGATGGGCCCTCGCAGATGGGTCTGGAAGACATCGCCATTCTGCGGGCGATTGCCGGCAGCGCCGTGTTGTATCCGAGTGACGCTGTATGCGCAGAAAAGCTGGTGGAGCAGATGGCTGCGAAGAAGGGAATCTGTTTCCTGCGCACCTCGCGCCCCAAAACGCCGGTCATTTACAACAACGACGAACCATTTCCCATAGGCGGCGCCAAAGTCTTGCGCCAAGCCGCCAACGACAAAGTCACGGTTGTGGCTGCGGGGATCACGCTGTTCGAAGCCCTAAAGGCCGCCGATGCGTTGAAGAATGAGGGCATCGGCATCACCGTCATTGATGCCTACAGCATTAAGCCGTTGGCCAAAGAGATCATCAGCGCCGCAGCCCAACAGACCAACAACCTCATCGTCACCGTCGAAGATCACTATGCCGAAGGCGGCCTGGGTGACGCGGTGGCGGGAGAGCTAAGCGCCGCTGGCATCAAAGTACACAAGCTGGCCGTCTATGAACTGCCGCGTTCAGGCAAACCAGCGGAATTGCTGGCCAAGTATGAAATCGACGCCGGCGCCATTGCGAGAAAGGTCAAGACGCTGGTTTGACCCCTGCTAGCTGAAGACTGAAATGCTGAAAAGCTGAAAAGCTGAAAATGCAGCCAGGCTCAAATTTCCAATTTCAGTGTTTCAGCATTTCAGCATTTCAGCATTTAAAAAGACACCGACAGACCTGGGAGGCAAACCTCATTCTGGTGGCTGCCTGTCTCTTCACGCTGACGTTGCAGGCCGATTCAGACCAATGCAGCGTCTGTGGCGCTCGGCTTGGCGCGGTGGTTTACCTGGCGCAAGACAAAGTGACCGGAGAGAAGCAGCGGGTCTGCCAAGACTGCCTCATGTCCCGTCCACAGTGCTACATTTGCGGCCTGCCGCTCAAGACAAGTTACACTGAACTGGCCGATGGCCGGTCCATCTGTGCGCGGGACGCCGCGACGGCTGTGCTCAACCAGGAGGAGGCCAAAGGAATTTGTCGCCAGGCCAAGAAGACGTTGGACCGGCTTTTCTCACGGCTCCTCACTTTTCCAGAAACGAATGTGACCGTCGCGATAGTCGATCGCATGACGCTGCAGGAACGCTTCAAATTCCCCGGCAACGATTACCAATGTCCCAACGTATGGGGTTACGTCGAGACCCGGGTGAGTCCCGGCGCAGTTCTGCACGAGATCAGCATTCTTAGCGCATTGCCGCTCGCTGCGTTGGAGGCGACCTGCGCGCACGAGTATGCACACACCTGGCTGAATGAGAACCTGTCAGACCGGCGAAGGAAAACCTTGAGCCGGGACGCCACCGAAGGCTTTTGCGAACTGGTCGCCTTCTTGTATATGGACTCAGAACATGAGGAGGCGCAGAAAAAGATGATCTTGCTCAACGCGTACACGCGCGGCCAGATCCATTTATTTCTTGAGGCGGAAGAGCGCTACGGCCTCTCGGCCATCGTGGATTGGGTGAAGCAAGGGACCGATGATCGGTTGGATAACGATGATTTGGCCAGGGTCAAAAAACTGGAAGCTCCCCGCCGGGCCGCCTGGCTTGCATCGGAGCCGGCAACCAATGAACCCAAACCGAAGGATCTTCCTGAGGTGGTCGTTCTAAAAGGAATATTTTGGACGCCAAGCCGGCCGCGCGCGCTCATTAACGAGCGGACCTTTGAAGTCAACCAGGAAGGCGAGTTGCGCTTGGGAAGCAGCAACGTGACCATCCGCTGCCTGGCCATCCGGGAGAATTCGGCGCGCATCCAAATCGTCGGCTCTGGCGAGGAGCAGGAGCTGAGGTTTAGGAGCGACTCGCGCTGAAGAGGCGGAGGGCGGAGGAAGAGAGAAGAGCGGCGCGCACGAAGTGACGCGCCCTACCGGTAATGCTCTCTGCCCTCTCCCCTCTGCCCTCTCCCGACTGGGTGCAAGGTCCGACCGCTCAGTCATTGGGCACCCACCCGCGCCCGGGGATATATTCCCGGCTGCCAGAGGGTGTGCTGCACCCTGCAGCCGCCATCAGCACGGTAACCAGCAGCAAAAGCAGACAAAGTTTTGACATAGTCAAAATTTAATCCAGATTGGCTGCATGGCAAGTGTGTGCGAAAACCAGCCGTGAGATGCCGGAGTTGGAACAATTCTTGAAAGGGCAATTGCTCTTGGACGGCGGCCAATTGCGCGGCTCGTTCTTCCAGCGCTCGGTGGTGCTGATTTGCCAGCATGACGCTGAAGGAGCCTTCGGCCTGGTGCTTAACCGCGGCACAGGCAACAACGTCGGTGAAATGATCGTCGCCGACCTGCCGGAGCAACTCAAAGCGTGCCCGCTTTATCTCGGAGGACCGGTGCAGCCTTCGGCTTTGAGCTTTTTGCACACGGACGCCTTCGTTACCGAGGCAAACGTCATGCCTAATCTGAGCTTGGGTCATTCCCTCGATTCCTTGATCGAAATCGGAGATTCTTTTTCCCCGACGCGTAAGATCAGGATGTTCGCCGGTTACGCCGGCTGGAGTCCGGGCCAACTCGAAGAAGAGATGAAACGCAAAGCCTGGCTGACGCATCCGGCCTCGCTCGACCTGGTTTTCGACGCCAACCCCGATCAACTTTGGCAGGCTATCCTGCGCCAGAAAGGGTGGAAGTACAAACTACTGGCGCAAATGCCGGAGGATCTGTCGCTGAACTGAGAAGTCACTTATGGAAGCGCCTTCGGGAACCAACTCAGAGAGGACCCTCCAAATCGGCCCCGATCGAATCACGATTTCGGGCAGCGAAATCGTCATCGAAGCGAAACATGACATGCCGGATTGGGAACTGCGCGACCTCAACCCAATCCCCGTTTATTTCGAAGACCGGAAATACCACCTGGTGGAAAAGCGCAAAGCCACCGCCCCTTACGCGGTCCGTTACCTGCTCCAGCCCTGGCCGGAGGGCCACGTCAGCAGCGCCAAGTTATTCTGGACCTACGATGCGGAAGCGGTGGCAGAGCGCGACGCCAATCTGCGCAGCGGAAAGGTTGATGAAGCCGTCCGCATTGCGCTACTGCCGTTTTATCCGTTTCTGGGCCTACTATGGTCGGGCACGCAACAGCGGCTTATGCGGTTCGGCTTCGTTCCGCATGCTATTACCGGCGCATCTGTTTTCATCGGGTTTTGCCTGACCTTCGCCGATGGAGTATTTGCGGTGATCACGCTGCAATCCACCGCCCGCACCGGCAAGATGATGGCCGGCGGATTGATTCGGGCGATGGCCAGCGGGGATCATCTGCAGATCGGGCCGGTGGCCATTCCGTTCCTGGTGCTGGACTTAGCGTTGTTCGCGGCGCTGGTGGCCGACGTAGCCATGCGCTGGACGCTTTACATGCGCGAAGATCAATGGTGCGGCGGGTTTCTGCAATGGCTGGTGCCGCGTCGGCTTCGCAAGAAATAGTGCCGGCTAAGAGCCTGCCCGCCTGCCGGAGCGCGGCTGGCGCCGGCGTGGCCCGTTAGAATTTACCCGCCCCTCCGAGATTGTTCAGCCTGGTGGATAGGGGCTGCGCGGCTCAGACAGCCACTCTCCGGTTTGCTGAACATTTAGCATTTTATGGCCGCTCCCCCCGATGTCGTCAAAACCGCCGCTGTTTCAAAGCGGTTTGGAGGCGCGACGCGCCGGCGGCCCTTGGCTCCTGGACGTAAATTGCCTCGGCGACTTGGAGTAGCGCGCGGGCTTCGAAGCAGTTGAGTACGATTCCTCCACGGGCGCGCTCCTGTCAATCGCGCGCTTCAGTTCGCGGATCTGGTCCCGCAGCAGGGCAGCCTTCTCGAACTCCAGGTTGTTGGAGGCGCTGACCATTTCTTCCTCCAACTCGCCGATGGTCACGTTGAGATCGATATCCACTCCCGATTCCCTCAGAACTGCGTGGGCTTGCTCGGTTGTGACTCTGCGCGAAGAGAGGCTCTCCTCGACGGCGCGGATGACGCTGCGCGGCGTGATGTTGTGCTCCTGGTTATGGGCCAGTTGCTTGTTGCGGCGATACTCCGAAACGGCGAGGAATTTCTGGATGCTCTGCGTCATCACGTCGGCGTAGAGAATCACTTCACCGTTCAAATGGCGCGCGGCGCGCCCGGCGGTCTGGATGAGACTGGTGGCGCTGCGCAGATAACCTTCCTTGTCCGCGTCGAGGATCGCCACCAGCGACACCTCCGGCAAGTCCAGGCCTTCGCGGAGCAGATTGATGCCGACCAACACGTCAAATTCACCTTTGCGCAACGCGCGCAAAATCTCCACTCGTTCGATGGCGTCAATTTCGCTATGCAGATACTGGACCTTGATGCCGATTTCGCGCAGGTAATCGGTGAGTTCCTCCGCGGTGCGCTTGGTGAGCGTGGTCACCAGTACACGTTCTTTGGCGTCAGCGCGCTTGCGGCACTCGTTGATCAGATCATCTATTTGGCCGGCCAGCGCTTTGACGGTCACTTTGGGGTCCACCAGTCCGGTGGGGCGCACGATTTGCTCAGCCACGCGGCCTTTTGACCATTCCAACTCCCTGGCCCCCGGCGTGGCGCTGACGTAAATCGTCTGGTTTTGGAGCGATTGAAATTCCTCGAAGCTCAGCGGTCGATTGTCCAGCGCGCTCGGCAGGCGGAACCCGTACTCGACCAGCACCGTCTTGCGCGAGCGGTCGCCCTCATACATGCCGCCGATCTGAGGCACGGTCGCGTGCGATTCGTCAATGACCAGCAGGTAATCTTTCGCAAAGAAATCGAACAGCGTGCAAGGGCGCGAGCCGGGCGCGCGTCGGCTGAGGTGGCGCGAATAATTCTCAATCCCGGAGCAGAACCCCATTTCCTCCATCATCTCAAGGTCATATTCGGTGCGCATCTTAAGCCGCTGGGCTTCGAGCAGCTTGCCGTGCTTCTCAAACCAACCGATGCGCTCGCTCAATTCCTCGCGAATCGCCAGCAGCGCCGGGCGCAGCTTCTCGGCGGGTGTGACGAATTGTTTGCCCGGATAAATCGTGACGGCGGGAAGCGCTTCGATCTTGTCGCCGGTCAGTGGCTCGAAGCGCGTGATCCGTTCGATTTCGTCGCCGAAAAACTCGACCCGCAACGCGTCTTCGCGGCCAGCGGGGCAAAGCTCGACTGTATCGCCCCGCACTCGGAACTGCCCTCGGGTGAACTCGATGTCGTTGCGAGTGTACTGCAGGTCCACGAGTCGGTGGAGGAAATGGTCGCGAGTCATCTCCATGGGCGCGCGAATCGGGATGACCATCGCCTCGTAATCTTCCTTGCTGCCAATGCCATAAATGCACGACACACTGGCGACGACTATCACGTCCTGGCGTGAGAACAGCGAACTCATCGTCGAAAGCCGCAGCCTTTCAATCTCATCGTTGATGCTCGAGTCCTTCTCAATGAACGTATCGGTGCGCGGGATGTAGGCCTCCGGCTGGTAATAATCGAAATAACTGACGAAATATTCCACGGCGTTGTTCGGGAAAAAGCCTTTGAACTCGGCGTAGAGTTGCGCGGCGAGGGTTTTGTTGTGCGAGATGACCAGCGTCGGCTTGTTGAGGTTTTTGATCACGTTAGCGACCGTGAAGGTCTTGCCGGAGCCGGTCACGCCGAGCAGCGTCTGATGTTTCGCGCCGGCTTCCAGCCCTTCGGTCAGCTTCGCAATGGCTTGCGGCTGATCGCCGGCGGGTTGGTAGGGCGAAACGAGTTCGAACATATATGTTCTCAGTATGAACTAAATCGAGCCTGAGGGCATCAACCAACTGTTCTCGAACTTCAACCGGTCTCAGAGCTTATGCAATTATTGGGCATAGATGATAACCGCAAGGGGATTGCGGGGATTCCAGAGGAGCGGAGCTAAGCGGGGCGGTGTCTTAGAGCTCGAGCGTCCAGGCAATGCGCTTTCGCACGGCCACAAGCACTTCCGCCTCATAGCGGCCTGCGCGCCGCTCAAAACGGCGGTGTTCGACCGCTTCGATGCCGAGCACATTAGCAACGCCATCATCCGATCCGGGCATCCACTTGACTCGAGGGAGGGGCACCTCGTACTGACCGCCCCGAATGGTTGTGGTGCAGGGAACGCATACGCTCAAGGCCCTCTCTGGGTCCGGGTCCTGCCGCGAGACGACCATCATCGGACGGAACTTCGCTCGCAGGCCCAAATCAATCCACCAAACCTCACCAGGCTTTGGCTGGATCATAAAAGGACTCGACGGTTTTGGCTCTGAGCTCCCAGGGAGAGAGCAGCGGATCCCCCCGCACCGGCACCAGTTCGGCCTTGGTAATCATCAATAAAGTGCCGTTCCGCTCGACGTACACCGGCCGGCGTTTGGCTTTGTCCAGGATCGCTCCCGTTTTGGCTTTGAGTTGGCTCGGCTTAAGGACTGTCATGGGCCAAAGCTAACCCATTTTTGGCCTGTGACAATCGAAAAAAGGCGCCGCCCCCCACACCGAAAAGTGAGATGCTCCCCGGTCACAAGACCCCCTGGAAGTGGAGTTGACTCGCTCCCGGCCAGATCGCAGCCTTTGGCATGAACAGGAAAAACTCGGCGGCCGTGCTGCCTCCGGAACTGCCAGGCCAGCTTACTCGGCAGCTCAACGAACTGGAAGGCTTCATTGGCCTGGGAATGCAAAAAGAGGCGCTGCAGCTTTCCCGTATTCTCTTAAGATCGCGGCACGCGCATCCGAAAGTTTTTAGCGAAACCCTTACCGCGCTCCTGATTCCACTCCGCACTGCTCGAAGCTCAAGCCATGAGCACTGCAGTCGGGGCTGTCGGTTCCCGAATTGCCCTTTACGAAGCCCGAGCCACGTTCCAACGCAAGGAGGCCGAAGGCATTCTACAGCCTGGGGCGGCGCAGAAAATTTACAGCGAACTGCTGCAGGATGTTTGCTCACGGTACGAGCAGGGCCTTATAGAAGCGGCTGGAGAGGGCAGTGGCGTCTGGGTCGAGAAATTGAACCTCACCTTGCAAGTTCGTTACAGTGCCGAGTAGTACCCAAGAGCCCAGATTGCTCGAACCCAAAACCTGCCAGATGTTCGATGGTGGAGTCAGCAATGTAAGCCGGAATCCTCCCGGCCCAAGTCTTTCGGCCCGCAATTGCGGGCGGCTGGTGAAATTGGCGATCACAACTCGGCTCTGCGACATGGATAAGCTGAGCGGGTTTTGTGCGCCGGTGGCATCTCCGCTCCAACCCAGGAAGCTCTGGCCCGGACCCGGCGCTCCGGTCAAAAGAACGTTTTGGGTGTTTGTATAAACGTCGGCAGATGGATTCCTGGAGACAACACCGCTGCCATTGATGAGGACCGTCAGGGAGGATTCATTGGCCGGCGTGACACTGAAGATCGAGGAAATCGTTTGAGTCGCAGCGTTGACCGTGAAATCGAGGGGATTCATGTTGCCGGTGGCGGCATTGCCCCAAAAACCAAAATAGTTCCCTGGTTGCGGCACGCCGGTAACACGCACAATGGTTCCGTAAGAGTATGTTCCGCCCGGCGGGTAAAGTTGCACCTGGCCGTTGCCGGCGACGGTTGTCGAGAGGGTCGTGCCGAAGACCGCCTGAACGGCCTTGTCCTGTTCCATCGAAACCTGGATGACAGGAGAATTGCTGGCGGCATCGCCCAGCCAATAAAGAAAAGTCCAGCCGGGGGCGGGCACGGCAGTGACCGTAATGACGTTGGTGCTGACGTAGGTTCCCCCTGGGGGATTGAGGGAGACGCTGCCACCGCCCGAGGACGTCGCGAGCAGAGTGTGGGTAGTGAGCAGGATAATAGTTGCCGGGTCGGCCTCCTCCGATTGGGAAAAATCAGCGCTATATCCGGTGGCTCGGACGGTCGCATTTTGGGAAACGGAGAAGGGGCCGCCATAATGAATCGAGGAAAACGAGGGGACCGAGCCATCGAGCGTATAGAAGGCAGAGCCGTTCGGATAAGCGGATCGAATGCTCAACGTTGGCGGCGACGCGAAGGCGTAGGCGTCATTGGTGAGAAGCTGGTTGCCTAGAAAAAGCGCAACGGATTTGACCCGCAGCAACGCCGGCGCGCTGGTGGCTGACCCGGCGAAATTCGTGACGATTACCGAATAGTTCCCGGCTTGTGACGAGTTTACGTTCGTGAGCGTCAGGGAATCTGTGGTCTGATTCGAGATAGCTCCCCCATTCAACAGCCAGAAATACCTTAAGGGCGCCGAACCGGCCACACGGACGCTGAAGGTGTAATTGCTGCCTGCCAGCAACGTCTGGCCCTGCGGGTCCGAAATGACGGTGGGAGCCAAAATTGCTTCGTCACTCAAGCGGGCGATCGTGCCATCGGCCATGGAAATAAACCGGTTGCCAGAGGGATCGAGAACCATCCCGGTGCAACGGGCGGGGAGGTTGGTCGTCCAGATCAGAGTCCCATCGTAATCGTAGCGCGCGAGCTGGCCGCCATCGGTGCCCAGGTGGGCTCCGCCATAGAAATCCTCCCCAACCGTCCAACTCGAGGCTGGAGCGGACTGTGTCCAAATCACATTCGTGGCGGCGTCGCGCTTGATCAACGCGCCTTCGACGTCATAAAATTGGTTGGCAAAATTACCCACTGGCCGTTCGGTCGCCAAAGCATATGCCGTCAACTCAGCGATCGAGCTGGCGCCGCCATCGGAAAGGTTCAACATTGAGGCCTGGAAAATTCCGGCGTTGAAGGCCGCGACGATGCCGTTCGTACTCCAAAGAGGTCCGAATCGGACGCTGCCGGGGCCCGCGTTGAGGCCCTCCGGCAGACCAACTGACCATACATTGGCGCCGTTCGCATCAAACTTGGCGGCATTGTCAGCAAAGCTCTCTCTCCCTGAATAGGTCCATCCGACATAAATGTTTCCGTTCAGGTCGAGCTTCACATCCGAGACTTGAACGCTTTGGACGCAGGCCGCCGTGAGCCCCCAGTCCACGCTCCACAGGAACAAACCTGTCGCGTCATACTTGGCTAAGAAGCAAGAGTGATTGGTTGTGTAGCTCTGGCAGGAGCCGCTCGGAACACCCGGGTAAGTGCCGGCGTAATAAAGATTCCCGGCGGGGTCGCGCTGAGCCACTCCAGGATAAATGCTTAAGGAATTAGTTTGGAGCGGAACGCCATCGCCGCTGACCTTGATCACCTTGGTATTCGCCTGCGCGTACACATTTGTCTGGCTGTCGGCGGCAAAAACCAGCGCGCCTATGTTGGTAGTCCAGACCAGGGAAGGCTGCTGGGCGAAGAGCGGCGACGTAAGTCCGAGCATGAAAATGGGTGTAAGACTTGCTCTCAGAAAGGTCTTCATACCTCAAGAATTTCTCAACTGGTTGGTGATTTGAGCAGGCAAAATGCAGTATAAACACATGTTACTGGCACTCCACAACTCGCTTCGGTACAGGCAAATCAGCCCTGTTTCCGGCGATACGACTAGTGCATTGGTACGCCGGCCTAGTAACATAATAAGCGCGCGTTGTCAAGCCTGGCCTGAAGCTTGTGGAGCTTGGTGTTCGGCGTTTAGTCGGATTACCATGACCTACAGTATTAAGGATGGAACCGTCAGATGAGTTGTTTGAATTGCGGACTCCCGGAGGGGCCAGCGGATCGAGTCATGCTGCCTCACGGCGAGCTGGGCGCTTACTCAACACCGAGCAGTTGGCTGAAGACCACGTAAACCACGCTTCGGCGCTCGGCGAAGACGACGCGGAAACCAGGTCCGGAGCCTCCCGGTACTGCCTGCAGGATCATTCGATAACCAGCCACCCTCAGTTTGTAAAAGCCCTCAAGTTGATCCTCAAGCAGCTCAGGAAATGTTTTGCCGGCTTCGACGGCGTGCAGAGCCTCGCGCAAGGCACGCCTCGAATCAGGCGCCTGCTGCCGGATGAATTTCAGAGGCTGGTCATCCAGCGTGACCCTAGTCTTCATCCAGGGCCTTGAGCGGATGGTCTTTGGCTTTGCCGGATTTGGCGCGCCGGATAGCCTTCATCGCCTCGGGGTTTGACAGAATCTCCATCTGCTCCAATAGAGCCTCCATTCGGCTTCTCGGCACGATGAAGGCTACTACCTCGCCATTTCTGGTAATCGGCGTGGTTTCTTTGCGGCGGCAAAGCGCCGGGAACTGCGCTTGGCCGCGCGAAATGTTATACTTAGCTTTCACGCCAAATTCTACGTAGCACGGAACAGCCGGTAGCGCAACGTCCATGTTCTCGTCTCGTCGTAGGGAGGCTCTCACTCCTTGGACTGTTCCCCCAGATCGACCGTTTGTCTGGATACCGCGGTGTCATCCCGTATGCCTCGACAAACCTGTCAGATTGGCAACCTCTTCTTACCAATCCACGATTGGTCGGGTCCCTGAAACTGCTTGACTGGTCCCCTTCCGATGCGGCTTGCCTGATTTTCGTCTCTGGCATTACTCTCGGCGAGATGACCAACCAAAGGCAAAGCCAGAAAAAAATCGCCACCGACAAAACTGAGTTGGCGATCTTCCGTCGGTTCGCAACCTGGGCGGCGCTCACAACCGCCTGCGTGATGCTTAGCCCCGGCGATACACGCGCCGATGGCGCTGCGGCAACCCTGCCCGGCGATACGCCAAACACCTTCAAGCCCAGGACTGACGCCTTCGACTACGTGAAGCGCGAGGAAATGGTCCCCATGCGCGATGGCGTCAAGCTGAAGACTTTCATCCTCGTGCCGAAAGGCGCCACCAACGCGCCGATTCTGCTTACCCGTACGCCGTACAACGCGTCCGAGCGCGTGTTGCGCTTTAACAGTCCGCATCTGGCCGCAGTGGTCCCGCAGATGGACGACACCGCGGTGGCCGCCGGCTACATCATTGTCTCTCAGGACGTCCGCGGCAAATATGGGTCGGAAGGCGATTATGTGATGACTCGACCGCTCAAGGGTCCCCTCAACCCCACCGAGGTTGACCACGCCACCGATACCTACGACACCATCGGCTGGCTGGTGAAGCACGTGCCCGAATCCAACGGGCGCGTAGGCACGATCGGGGGATCGTACGAGGGCTACACCGCTGTCATGTCAACGGTGCGTCCGCACCCGGCGCTGAAGGTCGCGGTGCCCTTCGCGCCGATGGTGGACGGCTGGATCGGAGACGACTGGTTCCACAACGGCGCCTTTCGTCAGGACGGCTCGCTCGATTACATCTACGATCAGGAAGCGACGCGCAAGACCGACGAGAAATGGTGGTCTGGCGATCACGACACTTACGATGAGTACCTGAGAGCCGGTTCCGCAGGCGCCATGGCCGCATCCCGCGGGCTCGAGCAACTTGGCTTCTGGCGCGCCATCGCGGACCACACCGCCTACGATTCTTTCTGGCAAGACCAGGCGGTGGACAAGGTGCTGGCCAAAGAGCCGTTGCAGGTACCGATGCTGATCGTCTCCGGCCTCTTTGATCAGGAGGATATTTACGGGGGCCCGGCTCTCTACCGGGCCCTGGCGGGCAAGGACCCCAACGGGGAGATGGTGCATCTCGTCCTGGGACCTTGGAACCACGGCCAGTCTCGGGGCGAAGGCCGCGGCATCGGCGACATTCATTTCGAAGGCGACACCGCGACGTGGTTCAGGCGCACGGTGATGCAGCCTTTCCTCGACTATTACCTGAAGGACGCGCCCAAGCCCAACACGCCCCGTGTGCTGGTGTACGAAACGGGCGCCGACCAGTGGCATCGCTATGACGCCTGGCCGCGCTCATGTGCCGACGGGTGCCCGGAGCATGCGCGCAATCTCTATCTGC
>WNGQ01000573.1_pt2 | contig 56525 bp, 51 predicted proteins | sample 5407661 | NCBI WGS metagenome assembly WNGQ01 (sample SAMN13153382, study PRJNA577476) | soil metagenome | isolation source: 60 cm soil or saprolite under Garry oak tree replicate 2 | place: USA:California | collected 2016-06-15 | reverse complement strand
TGGATCGCCCCCGCGCCCACCAGGCGCTCCACCATGGGTGCGGTCTCCGTGGGGACGTTGTCGGCATAGAGGCGCGTGCCGAAGGTGGTCCGGATGCCCCTGGTGATGACGAGGTCCTTGGTCGAGAACGGGACGCCATGCAGCGGCCCGAGCTTCGCCCCTCTCTTCATGACCGCACGCTCGGCCGCGCGCGCCGCCCGGAGAGCCTGATCGGCCGTGATGGTGACGAAGGCGTTGAGGGTCGGGTTCAGCTTCTCGATACGGGCGAGCACGGTCTTCATCACCTCGACCGGCGAGACCTTCCGGCGCCGGATGGCCGCGGCCATCTCCGAGGCCGGCATCCAGCAGAGCCCATCCGAAGCCATGGGAGCCTCCTTCCCGCCGGGCACCTCAGGCGCCCCGCAGTCGTGGATCGAGCGTGTCGCGAAGGGCATCGCCGAGGAGATTCGAGCCGAAGACGGCCAGGCTGATGGCGATGCCCGGGAAGAGCACGAGGTGCGGCGCCTTCTGTGCGTACTCCGCCGCGGAGACGGAGAGCATGCGGCCCCACGACGGATACGGCTCTGGAACGCCCAGCCCCAGGAAGGACAGGGTTGCCTCGACGAGAATGGCGCTGCCAAGCTGCGCGGTGGCGAGCACGATGAACGGGCCAACGGTGTTCGGCAGGATGTGGCGGAACGCGATCCGGAGATGGGTGACACCGAGAGCGCGGGCGGCTTCCACGTACTGGAACTCGCGGATGCTGAGCACGCTCGCGCGGATGACGCGCGCGGCCCGCGGCATGATGGGGATCGAGATGGCCAGGATCACGTTCGGGATGGAGGGGCCGAGGGCCGCGGACATGACGAGGGCGAGCACGAGGAGGGGCAGGCCCTGCAGGATGTCCATGACGCGCTGGACGATGAGGTCAGTCTTGCCCCCGACGTATCCCGAGAGGAGCCCGATGATGCCCCCGAATACGGAGGCGACGATGGTCGAGCCCACCCCGACCATCAGGGACACGCGCGCGCCGTGGATGATGCGGGAGTAGATGTCGCGGCCCAGGTGATCGGTGCCCATCCAGTGCGTCGCGCTCGGGCGGGCCAGCGTGTCGGCGGCCTCGGTGGCGATCGGATCGTGGGTCTGGATGATGTCGGCGAAGACCGCCATGAGAACGATCGCCAGCATGATGGCGGCCCCCGCCGCCCCCAGAGGCTTCTTGCGGCAGAAGCGCGCGAGCGTGGGAACGATTCCCTCGCGGCTGACCTGCGCGCCCGCGGCGCCGGGGAGCCTGACCTCGACGGTGGCGGGCTCAGCCGCCATAGCGCACGCGCGGATCGAGGACGCCGTACAGCATGTCCACGGTGAGGTTGGACAGGATGACCACGACGGCGATGAACATGACCAGGTTCTGCACGATCGGGTAGTCGCGCCACGAGATGGCCTGGACGAGAAAGCGCGCCACGCCGGGGAGATTGAACACGGTCTCCGTGACCACGAGTCCTCCGATGAGGAAGGCGAACTCGATGCCGATCACCGTCACCACGGGCAGGATGGCGTTCTTGAGCGCGTGGCTCCAGATCACGGTCTTCTCGGCCTGCCCCTTGGCGCGCGCCGTCCGGATGTAGTCTTCGCGCATGACCTCGAGGAGCGCGGAGCGGGTGATGCGCATCATGAGCGCCGAGGAGCGGTACCCGACGGCGAGCGCGGGGAGCAGGAACTGGATCGCGTGGAGCGGGAAGTTCTCCCACGGGGACACGTAGGTCACGGGGGGAATCCAGCCGATCCAGGCGACGAGGACGAGGATGATGACCATGGCCAGCCAGAAGGACGGCATGGAAAGCCCGGCCAGGCTCACCACGCGGAGGGCATAGTCGAGGGCCGTATCCTGGCGGACGGCGCTGATCACGCCCGTGGGCACGCCCAGGAGCACGGCGATGATGAGGGAGAGCACCGCGAGCTCCACGGTGACCGGGATGAGGGGCCGGATGATCTCCCACGCGGGAAGATCGTAGCGGTACGACTTGCCCAGGTCTCCCACGCACAGGTGCCGGATCCAGTCGACGTACTGCACCCAGAGGGGCCGGTCGAGACCGAGCTCCTTCTCGATGGCCACGCGCTCGGACGGGTTGACGTACCCTCCCGTCGAGAAGAGGATGTCGACGATATCGCCCGGGGCCAGGCGCAGGAGGACGAAGATCACCAGCGACATCCCGAACAGCGTCAGCGCCGCGATGCCGAGACGCTGGGCGAGATAGGTTTTCACTTCCCGGGGTCTACTTGTCGCGCCACACGTCCGTCATGCGGCCGAAGTTGTAGATGTTGTTGTGGGGAATCATGTTGTGGACGTGCGGCCACACCGTGAAGTAGTCGAGCTTCCAGTCAAGAATCGGTCGTGCCGCATCTTCCTCGAGCTTCTTCTGCAGCGCCGCGAGCATCTCGAGCCGCTTCTGCGGATTGAGCTCCTGTGACTGCTGGTCGATCATCTTCATCACGGTCTCGTTGCAGTACTGGCTGTAGTTGCGCGGCGAGCCGCACGCGTAGTTCTCGTAGAAGTTGGCGTCGGGGTCGTCGACGCCGAGGCCCGTCAGGTTGGCCCCGATCTGGTAGTCACCGCGCGTGGCCATGGCGTGCCACTGCGCCGTCTCCACCTGCTTGAGCGTCGCCTCGATCCCGACCTGCTTCAGCTCGTTGATCACGAAGGAGGCCATGTCCACGTAGACGGCGATGGCCCGCGTGACGATCTCCACCTTGAGCGGCTTCTCGGGCGTGTGGCCGGCCTCCGCCATCAGCTTGCGCGCCTTGTCCTTCATGTCGGCGGGCTTGCCGTAGCCGGGAAGCGGCTGGAGGCCCGGCTCGGGGAGGCCCCAGACGCCCCAGGGCTTGGGCGCCAGCGAGGCGCCGAGAACGGCGCCGCCCTGGTGCACGGCCTGGATGAGGCCGCGGCGGTCGATGGCGTAGCTCACGGCCAGACGGATCTTGGGATTGTCGAAGGGCGGCTTCTTGACGTTCATGATGATGTTATCGCTGACCGTCTGCCCGACCGGCGTGACCACGAGCTGCGGCACCGCCTTCTTGAGCTGCTCGGAGGCGGTCTTGGTCGTCTCGCCCGGGAAGGACACGTCGAGCTTACCCGCCTGGAGGGCGGAGACGCGGGTGCCGCGGTTCTCGATCACCACGTAGCGAAGGGTGTCGAGGTAGGGGCGGCCCTTGATGAAGTAGTCGGGGTTCTTCACGTAGTCGACGTACTCGCCCTTGCGCCATTCCTTCACCTTGAAGGGCCCCGTGCCCACGCAACCGGTGCGATAGCTGGCCGGGGGCACGTGGGCGGCATAGATCGGGGTATAGCCCGAGGCGAGCATGAGCAGCAGCGAGGGCTGGGGGCGCTTGAGCCGGAAGACGACGGTGTGCGGATCGGCGGCCTCCACGGCCTCGATGTTGGCGTACCAGTCCTTGCGCGGATTGATGCGAAGCTTGGCTTGGGCCTCGGGCGCCTCGCGGAGCATGTCGAAGGTGAACTTGACGTCGCGCGAGGTGAACGGCTTGCCGTCGTGCCACTTCACGTCCTTGCGCAGGAAGAAGACGAGGTTTCTGAAATTGTCCTGCCACGACCACTTTTCCGCCAGCTCGGGCACGAGAGTCTCGACACTCTCCGTGCGCTTCAGCTGGTCGAAAAAGACGAGGTTGTTGAAGCACGGGAGCGACGGATAGCTCGTGGAGATGGTCGACGTCTCGTGCACCGCGAAGCCCTGGGACAGGTCTTCGCGCAGCATGATATTGAGGTGGCCCCCAGGCTTCGGTGTCTGGGCGTAGGCGTTCGTGGCGAGGCTGGTGACGGCCACGGCTGCCCACAGGGCCGCGGCAATACGGAAACGCATCATCGTGTTCCCTCCCTGCGAGTGTGTCGGCACCGTGCTAGTCCTCTTGGTGGGAGAACCGCGGACGTGGTCGGGGAAGAGTTCCTCGGCACAGGGCAATATACGCGAAAGGCACCCGCGCTCTCAACCTACGAAGCCCTGGCAGGGACCGAGGAAGCCCTGGCAGGGGCCGGGGAAGCCCTGGCAGGGGCCAGGCGAAGCCCTCGCAGGTGCCCGGGGGGAGCCCTGGCGGGCCGGGACTGCCCTGGCATGGGCGGGATCACCAGGGTGGGCGCCCGGCAGTGCCCCGCAGGGCGCTGTCAGTACCTGACCAGAACCGGCTCGCCCTGATAGTCAGCGAGAGACGTTACGCGACGCGTTACCTCAGGAATCCACGTCGCGGTCACGCTCGAGTCGAAAGTAGCCACATGACGCGGATCTCCGTCGTCACGAGCTCCGGACCGCGCTTTTCCTGAACCGCCTCGACGCGGTCACCGATCCGAAGCTCGGCCAACGAGATGGGATACCCGTCCACCCCGTAGAGGGCGGTGGTGGCCTCGTCAATCTCGATGAGCCCGGCGACGTCCCCCGGCGCGATGAGCAGGCTTCCCTTCCGTCCATCGTTTTCTGTGACGACGCCGCTGCGACACGTCGCGCTCGAATCGGGATCAGGGCGTCGCGTGGTCAGCGCGAGAAGACCGGCGAAGGGCCAGCCCGCGACCAGCACCCGGCAGTTCATGGGCTGGCTCGCCCGCTCGTCCGCCGCGCGTCGCGCCGGGTCAGCAGCTCCTCGAGCGCAACGGGACGCGAGCCGCCACGACGGCGGAGCTCCGGCTCGGCCACGATGGGCCGCCGCCGGATGCGCAGGGCCAGTCCGTTGCGCACGGCCCGCTCCGCGTAGAAGCGGAGGAGCCAGCGGCACATGAGGGGACGCCGGCGGTTGTAGCCGAACTGTCGCTTGTAGTCGGCCGCGGACGTCTGGTGTCCCTGCAGGTGGGTATTGGTCAGCTGCCGGAACGCCCCCCCGCAGATGAGGCAGATGATGCGCTCCTCCTCGATGGCCTGGCGAGGATCCACCTTGAGGGCGGCCAGCCACTCCGCCGATCGCGGCCGTGGAGCAGGCGGGAGATGACGCATAGCCATGGCGGCGGCCAGGGGGCTCATCGCGCGGCCTCCGCGACATGCTCGACCCGCATCGAGATGGCATGCCATTCCCTGACGGCCACGAGCAGATAGACTGCCAGCCCTCCACCCAACACCGTCCGCCGTCGAATGATCGTCATGACGTGCTCCTCTCGAGAACGTGTAAGTCCCCCGCCGAAACGCGCGGGCATGGGTGCACTACTGGACACGGACATTCGAGGACCGTTCCCCGCCCGCCCAGCGCTGAACGAACTCATCCACGCGATCGATGGCCTTGTCGTCTCGCCCTGCCAGCTCGCGGGCGAAGCGGGCGCCCTGCTCGACCATGTCGCGATCGCCGAGCCGCGCGAAGGCGTCGGTGACGCGGAGGGTGCCCTCGAGCGAGCGAGCGTTCCGGGCCCGGACCATTGCGGAGAGATAGGCCCGGCGCGCCTCGTGCTCCCTCCCGCTCCGCGCCCCCCTCGCCTCGCCGAGACGGAGGGCGCCGTCACCCACGGCCAGGAAGCCCTCCCAGGAGGGGCTGGCCAGCGCGGCCAGATCGGCCTTGTGACGCGCCGTCGTCGCGGTGGAGAAGTCTCCGTGCGCGAGCGCGTCGTCCATGTCGCGCAGGGGCGAGATCCACGGCGCCTCCTCCTTCGCCGAGGGGTCGCCCACCCGCGCGAGGGTCATCTCGAGCGCGGCGAGAACCGCCGCGACGGCCAGGAGCAAGCAGAGGACGATGCGTCGCAGGAGGTCGGCCTCCACGGCGCTCCTTTCAGGGCGGCTGAAGGTCCCGCGGTCGACCGTTGCTGTGGGGGCCCGGTTCTGTCGCACGTCAGCGTCCATGGCGTTCCTCTCGCGGGCGCTCGACGTCCCGCTCTCGACCGTTTCCGTGGGAGCCTGGCTCTGTCGCATGCCGCTACAGTTCGCAAGTCGGGTGCCACAAAGAATCACTTGCAGATCAGCCAGTTGCGGTGGTCAGCGGAGGTGGGCAGTGGTCAAGTGGTACGAAGCTGAGCAGTGAATTGAGCAGTAAGGATACTCGTAGCGGCGCGATGGATCCGCTGGCTGACCTCGTGGGCGAGAGCGCGACCTTCGACGCGGTCCGGGCTCAGATCCGGCGCCTTCTCGAGCGGCGAGAGAAGGGGCGGCGCCTGCCCTCCATCCTCCTCACGGGAGAGACGAGCTCGGGCTCACGGGAGAGACGGGCTCGGACAAAGGTCTGGTCGCCCGCACCATCCATCGCGGGGGTCCCTGCGGGGGCGGGCCGTTCGTCGACGTCAACTGCGCGGCGATTCCAGACAACTTGCTCGAGGCCGAGCTCTTCGGCTTCGAGCGCGGGGCCTCACCGACGCGCACCGATCAAAGGCCGGCCTGTTTTGGTGTTTCTTCCACCACACGCGATTGAACTCTCCGCCCTCTTCGAAGAAGGCCTTCACCTCGTTCAGGGGGAAGGCCGTACGGGCCGGGGAGCCGGGCCCACTCCCCTCGCTCTGGTGCTTCATGTAGCCGCGCGGCTCCGAGCGTCCCCTCGCCCACGCGCGTCGGGACGCGATGCTATACTGCCGCCGCATGTCCGGCCTCGAGTCCGACCAACTTCCCCTTCCCTCACCGCCTGCGCCCGCCGCGCCCCGCCCGTTCTTCCGTCCGTGGGTGACGTGGCTCCACACGGTGTTCGTCCTCCTCATCACCGGCTATCTCCTGCACATCGGGGGCGGCGGACCCCTCGATCACCTTCAATCGCCGGAGGATTCCCTCGAGCGGTTGACGGAACGCGAGATGGACGCGCGGGTAGCCCTGGCCCGTGCCACCCCGATCGAGCGCCGTCTCTATTCCGCGCTGTCGAGCGGCGACGAAGGGCTCGAGGACTGGATCCGCTGGCACGACGAGCTGGCCCAGGCGGTGGACTCGCCCGAAGTGGAGCTCGAGCGCTTCATCCTGCTCGGTGAGGCCAAGCAGACCGACGCCCTCCGCGAAGGGCTCGAGCAGTGGGACCGTCCGGCTGACGAGGTCGCGCACATGAAGCACTGGCTCGCCGCCGCCTACCTCGTGCCCGCGCTCGACCGCTCCACCGCGCGAACCCTCATCACCGAGGTGCGGGACACCCTCCCGGCGGGCTGGTTCGCGGATACCCTGGTGGCGCACATGGCCGAGCGCGCAGGCGATGCCGTGTCACGCGCCCAGGCAGAGTCGGCCATGGTGACGCGGGGGACCGCCCTCCTGGGCCGCTGGCGCGCGCTCGAAGCGGGCGGGCTCGTCGTGGTCCTGACCGGGCTCGCGGGACTGACCGCCATGCTCGTCGCCCGTCCCGACCTGCGCATCGCCAATGCGCGCATGCCGGAGGATTTCTCGCTCCTCGAAGGATACGGCCTGTTCATCCGCGGCGCCCTGGGCTTTCTCGCCGCCGGCATCGCGCTCGGCCTCACCATCCCTTCGGGCAGCGCCCTCGAGGTCCTGACGGGGCCGGCAACGGCGGCGCCCATCGTGCTGCTGACGCTCTGGTACGTGCGCTCGCGGGGGCTCCCGCTCACCGAGGCCCTCGGTCTGCGACCGGCCGCCCACACCCTGCCGAAGCTGGCGTGGGTCAGCATCACTCTCGTGGGCGTGGCCATCGCCGGCGAGACCGTCGCGAGCTTCGCTCTGGATACCCTTCACCTGAGCGCGCACTGGGCCGACGGCCTCCAGGAAAACCTCATCTGGGGCTCATGGGGTACGGTGGCGCGAGAGACGGTGGACGCGGTCTTCTGGGCCCCCCTCGCGGAGGAGATCGGATTCCGCGGCGTGCTCTATCCGGCGCTGCGCACGCGGTGGGGCGCGGGGGCGGCGGCCGCGGCGTCGGCCGCCCTCTTCGCCGCGGCCCACGGCTACGGCGTGGCGGGTTTCGCGGCCGTCTTCTGGAGCGGCCTTCTCTGGGCGTGGGCGTATGAGCGGACGGGAAGCATTCTGCCGGGTCTCGCCGCCCACGCCTTCAGCAACGCGGCGGCCACGGCCGGCGTCGTCCTCCTCCTCCGCCTCTAGAAAGACTTGCCTGCCTTCAAGGAGGCGAGGAAGGCCGCGATCCCCGCCTCGCCCACCTGGGTATCCTGCTCGCCATTGCCTCCGCTGATTCCGACGCCACCCACCACGTCGCCCTCGACCTCGATGGGGAAGCCGCCGACGAAGATCGCGAACTTGCCCGGATGCATGGCGTGGATGCCAAAGGCTTCGTTGCCCGGCAGCGCGGGTCCCGACGGCGACGCGTTGAACTTGTGGGTGGCGCGGCGGTGACCGGCCGCGGTGAAGGCCTTGGCCATGGCGATCTCCACGCCCGTGATGCGTGCCCCCGTCATCCGGTGCAGGGCGATGGGATGCCCCCCGTCGTCACAGACGCAGATGGTTTCCGCGACGCCGATGGCCTTGGCCCTCACCTCGGCGGCCTCCAGAATGATGCGCGCGTCCTCGAGCGTCAGCCGCTTGACCGTGATCATCCGTGCCGTCCCTCGTGGCCGCGGTTCATGGCATGTCCACCCAGACCTCCCCCGACTCGATCCTGACGGGATAGGTGGCAATGGCGCCGCCGCGGGCGGGCAAGAGGCATTGCCCGGAGCGGACGTCGTACATCCAGCCGTGCCAGGGACAGGTCAGCCTCGTCCCCCTGAGCACGCCCTCACCGAGCGGACCGCCCTGGTGCGAGCAGGTGCTGCCGCAGGCGTACACCTGGTCGCCGACTCGCGCGAGCACGACGGGCGTGCCCCCCACCTCCACCAGCTTGCAGCCGCCCGCCGGGAGATCCGCCAGTGAGGCGGCGCGCTGCTCGGCCACCCTCTAGAGGTCTTCCTTCAGCACGAAGGCGCGGTGCAGGCCGCTCATGTACTGCCAGCGCATCTCGGTGGCCTGACGTACCTGGTCGATGGCCTCCTCCTGCCGCTCGGGCGTGGTGCTGTGGCGCTCGACGATCTGGTAGCCGCGCTCGCCGTGCACCTCGTCGGCCTCGATGTGGATGGCGAAGAACTCTACCTCGTGGTCGCTGAACCCGTAGTGCGTCTTCAGGGGCGGCAGGTTGCGCTGGTAGATGCCGGGCACCTGAGACTCGAGGCCGACGAGCAGGCCTGCCGCCGCGATGTGGAACGGCCGCTTGGAGGTCTCGTAGCACCAGGCGGTCAGGGCGCGAGTGGTGGGCAGCTGCTGGGCCGTCTCCACCTGCGCGCGGCTCACCCCGCAGGCCTCGGCGAAGCGGATCAAGAGGTCGACATGCTTCACGCCCGATTCCTCTTCCACGATGTTCTCCAGGAGGAAGTCGCGGGCATCGGAATCCGGACACTCGGCGTAGACCGCTGCGCACCAGCGCGCGAACTGCGACACGTACTGGTAGTGCTGGCACGCCCACGAGCCCAGCTGGGCGCGCGACAGCTCCCCCTTCACCCATTTCTCCGTGAAGGGATTCATGCGGCTGTGCTTGGCGGCGACGGCGCCTTCCAGGCGCTGGCGGAAAGGACTCTTGCTCTCGCTCATCGTGACCTCCCCTGGTGCATCGGATCAGGAACTCGACCAACCGGCTTGGCATTGCCCGACGACCTGTCTACGTGTCAAGGCCCGCCCCGGAGAAGGTCTTCTCCCCCCCGGGACGGGCCCCGGATCGCCGCTACTTAGGCTGCGGCGTCAGGCGAAGATAGGGCTTGAGCGCTTTCCAGCCCTTGGGGAACTTCGCCCTCGCCTCCTCGTCCGTCACCGCGGGTAGCTGGAGCGAGTCGATCACCCGCAGGATCTCGTCGAAGTTCCGCCCCGTCGTCTGCGGGTACGTGATCATCAGGCGGATCTTCTTCTTGGGGTCGATGACGAACACCGTGCGCACCGTGTACACCTCGTCGTGCGACGGGTGCATCATGCCGTAGAGGTCGGCCACCTTCTTGTCCGGGTCCGCGATGATGGGGAAGTTGACGGCGTGTCCCTGCGTCTCCTGGATGTCGGCCGCCCACCCCTTGTGCGAGGTGACCGGATCCACGCTGAGTCCGACGGCCTTGACCCCGCGCTTCTCGAACTCTGGCTTGAGCCGCGCGACATAGCCGAGCTCGGTCGTGCACACGGGTGTGAAGTCCTTCGGATGGGAAAAGAGAATGGCCCACTTGTCCCCCACCCATTCGTGAAACCGGACACTTGTCCCCCACCCATTCGTGAAACCGGATGGGTCCCTCCGTGCTCTCCGCGGTGAAATCAGGTGCCGTGTCGCCCAGTCGCAATGACATGCTCGCGCCTCCTTGTCGGTGAGAGTGATCGAGAAGGCCAATGGTAAACACCCCGACCCCACCCGTCCAGCCGTTCCTTCAAATACCAGCAGGCGGCTGAGAAAGGTCCATATGCGAGGCGGCGCCCGAAGGCAGCAGGTGAGGCGTACTCCCTGTACGTTGAACCTGCTGCCGAGGGCGCCAACGAAGCAGATGGGCCTTTATCAGCCGCCCGCCTAGGGCTTGTCGTAGAGATGACATGCTACCGCCACCCCGGCCGCCGCTTGCAGCTGGGGCTCCTCCTCGGAGCAGCGGGGCATGACCTGGGGACAGCGCGGGTGGAAGCGGCAGCCCGCGGGCGGGTTGAGCGGGCTCGGGACCTCGCCCATGAGCACGATCCCTTCGCGCGCTTCATCGGGATGGGCGGGCAGAGCCGCGGCGAACAGAGCCTGGGTGTAGGGATGGGCGGGGCGCGAGGCCACGTCCGTGGCCGCTCCGACTTCAACGATACGTCCCAGGTACATGACGGCAATCGTGTGGCTCATGTGCGCCACCGCCGCCAGGTCGTGGGCGATGAAGAGGTAGGCGAGGCCCAGGTCCCGCTGGAGATCGCGCAGGAGGTTCAGGATCTGGGCGCGGATGGAGACATCGAGCGCGGAGACAGGCTCGTCGAGGATCACGAGCCGGGGTGACAGGGCGAGGGCCCGCGCGATGGCGATACGCTGGCGCTGGCCGCCCGAGAACTCGTGCGGGAAGAGATCGCGGGCTCGCGCGGGAAGGCCGACCACGTCGAGGAGCCGGGCGACACGCGAGGCGACTTCCGGTCCCTCCAGGCGCTCGTGGGTGACGAGGGGCTCCGCAATGATGGCGCTCACGCGCATGCGCGGGCTGAGCGAGGCGAAGGGATCCTGGAAGACCGCCTGGACGCTCCGACGATAGCGGTTGAGGCCGTCCCCGTTCAGGCTGGTCACGTCTGTTCCGTCGAAGAGAATCTCACCGGCCGTCGGCTCCTCGAGCTTGAGGAGGAGCTTGGCCGTGGTCGTCTTTCCGCACCCACTCTCCCCCACGATCCCGAGCGTTCTCCCGGGCTCGATCGCGAACGAGATGCCGTCGACGGCGCGCACCGCGCCGCCGCCGCGACCGAAGAGCCCGCGACCAACCGGGAAGAGCTTGGTCAGGCCGCGGGCTTCGAGAAGTGCCGTCATGGGGGCGAGGGGCCGTCCTTTAAATAGGGCGTTCGGAGGCCAGCCAGCACCGCGCGTGATGCGCGACGGCCACCCGGACCTCCGGAGGGGCCTCGACGCGACACCGGTCCACGACGAGCGGGCAACGCGGGTGAAAGGCGCAGCCGGACGGGAGGGCGGCGGGATCGGGCGGCTGGCCGTCGATGGCCGTGAGCCGCGCCGTGGGGTCACCCAGGCGCGGAATGGATTCGATGAGCGCGCGCGTGTAGGGATGGGCGGGGGCGTCGAAGATGCGCCGCACGGGGCCGAACTCGACGAGACGACCGGCATACATGACGGCCACGTCATCGCACATCTTGGCCACGATGCCGAGGTTGTGGGTGATGAAGATCATGGCGAGGTCGCGCTCGCGCTGGATCTCGCGCAGGAGCTGCAGGTACTGGGCCTGGATGGTCAGGTCGAGGCTCGTGGTCGGCTCGTCGGCGATGAGGAGCTTGGGCTCGCAGGAGATGGCGATGGCGCCGACCACACGCTGGCGCATCCCGCCCGACATCTCGTGCGGATATTCGCCCACCCGCCGCTCGGGCACCGCGATGCGGACGGCTGCGAGCAGGTCGCGCGCCCGCGTCCAGGCCCCGCGCCTCGGCATCTGCTCGTGCGCGCGCAAGGTCTCGGCGATCTGGTCGCCCACGGTGAAGAGGGGGTTCAGCGAGGCCATGGGGTCCTGGAGGATCATGGCCATCCGCTTGCCGCGGATCGCGCGCATCTCGCTGGCGCTCTTCGTGAAGATGTCCTCGCCATCGAAGCGCACGGACCCCCCGGCGATCCGCGCCCCCGGGGGCAGGAGGCGCATGAGGGTCAGGGCGAGCGTGGTCTTGCCCGACCCCGATTCGCCCACGATGCCGAGCGTGCGCCCGGCCTCGAGCGAGAACGACACGTCCTCGACGGCGCGGGTGACGCGTGTGCCACGCGCGGCGACGTAGTGGGTCGACAGCCCCGAGACTTCGAGGAGCGTGGTCACAGCTGGCGGAGCTGGGGGTCGAGCTTGACGCGGAGCCAGTCGCCCAGGAGGTTGGCCGAGAGCACCATGAGCACGATGCACAGGCCGGGAAGCACGGTCAGCCACCAGTAGCCGGCCATGAGACCCTTCTTGCCGTCGGCGAGCATGAGCCCCCAGGCGGGCTTGGGCGGCGGCACGCCTACCCCCAGGAAGGACAGCGAGGCCTCGGTGACGATGACCACGCCCAGCATGAGCGTGGCCAGCACGATGCTGGAGTTCAGCACGTTGGGCAGGATGTGGCGCCGCATGATCGTCCACTTCGAGCAGCCCGCCACCACGGCCAGCCGCACGAAGTCGCGCTCCCTCAGCGAGAGCACCTCACCGCGGATGACGCGCGCGTAGCGGGTCCAGTACACCGCGCTCAGGATGATGACGATGTTCATCACGCTCGGGCCCACGACGGCGGCCAGGAAGATGGCGAAGGTGAGCGCGGGGAGGGCCAGCCACGTGTCGGTGAGACGCATGATGACCTGATCCACCCAGCCCCCCAGATAGCCCGAGAGAATGCCGAGCGTGGTGCCGATGGCGCCCGCAACGATGACGGCAAGGAAGCCGACCACGATCGACACGCGCGCGCCGAAGATCAGCCGGGAGAGCACGTCACGGCCCACGTGGTCGGTGCCGAGGAGATGAGCACGGCTGCCGCCCTCGATCCAGGCGGGCGGCTTGAACCGGTCGGTGAGCGTGCCCACCTCCGGGTCCGAGGGCGCGAGCACATCGGCGAAGATCGCGGTCAGGATCAGGATGCCAAGGATGGCGATCGGGAGCACGGGCAGATTGCCGGACCGGAGCCCCGAAAAGCGACCCGGCAGGGGCAGCACCTCGGCCTGAACAACGGGAAGAACGCGGCTATCGCTCATAGCGTATCCTCGGATCGATGACGGCGTAGAGCACGTCGATCATCAGGTTGACGACCACGATCATCATGCCGCCGAGCAGCACGGTGGCCTGGACCACGGGGAAGTCGCGGAAGGCTATCCCTTCATAGAGAAGCCGGCCAACACCCGGCCAGGCGAACACCGTCTCCACGACCACCGCCACATTGACCATGATCACGAGATTGATGCCGGCCAGCGTCAGCACAGGGATGAGGGCGTTCTTGAAGGCGTGCTTGGCGATGACCAGCGCCTCCGGCAATCCCTTGAGGCGCGCGAGCTTGACGTACTCGGAGCCCAGCACCTCGAGCATGGAAGACCGCGTGAGCCTCATGTGCGCCGCCGCGAAGTACCACCCCAGGGCGAAGGCGGGCATGAGCAGGTGGAGCGGGGTCCCGGACCCAGACGAGGGCAGCCAGCCGAGGTAGACGGAGAAGAAGAGAATGAGGAGGAGGCCTGTCCAGAAGGACGGCAGCGAGAGCCCGAGGAGGGCAAAGAGCTTCCCCGCGTTATCCCACCAGGTGTTCACCCGCACCGAGGCCAGGATCCCGCTCGGGATGCCGATGAGCAGCGAGAAGGACATGGCCACCAGGGCCAGGAGCAGAGAGTTGGGCAGGCGAGAGAGATAGAGCTCGACCACGGGCGTGCGGTAGTAAAAGGACTGCCCGAGGTCGCCCCGCGCGAGGTCGGCCATGAAGCTGCCGTACTGCACGATGAGCGAGCGGTCGAGACCGAGGCGGGCCCGCATGGCCTCCATGTCGCCCTTGGCCGCCCCCGGCTCGACGAGCAGCACCGTCGGGTCGCCCGTGAGACGGACGAAGAGGAAGATGGTCAGAGAGAGGAGCAGGAGCGAAAGGGCCGCATAGCCCATCCTTCGCAAGATGAAGCGCCGCATCGGGCCTCCTACTTCCCCTCGAGCTTCAGGGGCGCTCCGGAGCGGGTCATGGTTTGTCCTCCGCTGCGCTGCGACAAGGACCGGAAACGCTCGCTGGACGCGAGGTTGCCCGATTATCCCCGAATCCCTCTTTCTGTCAATCCCGCAGTCGCGCGTTTGGCACATCCAGCACGATTGCCGCGTGCTCGTTCCCTGTGCTAGGAATCTGTCCAAGTAATCCAATGCCCTCGCGATCAGGAATGTTCCGCTTCGAGCGCCGGCTTCGCCGGCGCAATCTGTCCGGGGGGAGGCTTCGGAAGGGGGGCGGAGCCCCCCTCCGAGCCATCTAGCCCACATGGGTGAGGTGCTCGATCTGGCGGAGCGCTTCTGGCGCGGGGAGATCCCCCGCCGCGATCTCTGGCGCCCCACCGGCAAGCACGAGGAGCTGGCCCCCGGGCTGGTCTTTTTCCACACCTGGGCCAATGTGACCGCCCTGCGCACCGAGGCGGGCCTCGTCCTCGTGGATACCGGCAATTTCGCCACGCGCGACCGCACCTTCGCCGCGGTGCGGGCCGTCGATCCCGCGCCCCTCGCCGCCGCCGTCTACACGCATGGGCATGTCGACCACGCATGCGGCCTGCCGCCCTTCCTGGCCGAGGCCAGGGAGAAAGGGCGCCCGGAGCCCGCCATCGTCGCCCACCGGAATGTCCCCGCCCGCTTCGATCGGTACCGGATGACGGCGCCCTGGAACGGGCTCATCAACTCGCGTCAGTTCTCCGTCGCCGCCACCTGGCCCACCGAGTACCAGTACCCCGGGATCATCTACGACACCACGCACGTCCTCGAGGTCGGCGGCGTCAGGCTCGAGCTCACGCATGCTCGCGGCGAGACGGACGACCACACCTGGCTGTGGTGGCCGGCCCGACGCATCCTCTTCACCGGCGACCTCTTCTTCTGGGTGGCGCCGAACGCGGGAAACCCCCAGAAGGTCCAGCGGTACGCCGCGGAGTGGGCGCGCGCATTGCGCGTCATGGCGGATCGCGGCGCCGAGCTGCTTATTCCGGGCCACGGGGCGCCCGTGGTGGGGGTCGCGCGCGTACACCAGGCGCTCTCCGACACCGCCCTCTGGCTGGAGACCCTGGTCAACGAGACGGTGAAGCGCATGAACGCCGGCCTCGCCCTCGAGGACATCCTGGCCGAGGTCAAGCCTCCCGCGCACCTGAGCGAGCGGCCGTATCTCCAGGCCGTCTACGACGAGCCCGACTACGTCATACGCAACATCTGGCGTCTCTACGGCGGCTGGTGGGATGGTCAACCCGCGCATCTGAAGCCCGCCCGCGAGGCCGAGATCGGTCTCGAAGTGGCCGCGCTCGCGGGGGGAATCGATGCCGTGGTCGCCCGAGCGCGAGCTCTCGCCGCCGAGGGACGCCTCGCGCTGGCCAGTCACCTGATCGACTGGGTGGCCGCGGCAGCGCCCAATAACTGGGCGGTTCACGACGCCCGCGCCGACATCTATCTCGCCCGCGCGCAAAACTCTGAGGCTCTGATGACGCGTGGTATTTTCTCAGAAGCAGCGCGCGAGTCCGCCATCAAGGCTGGACGTTCCGTCACGGAAGCCGGCGCGGGCCGGCCCTCAACGAAGCCGGCGCCTCCCGGCGATCCAGAGAGGAGGCAGGCCGACAGCCGATAGTGGAGGAAGTCATGAAGAGTCCCCGACGCCGCTGGAACCGTGTCCTGATCGCCGCGACGATCTGCTCGATGGGCCTGGCCCTTTCGATTCCCCCGCCCCTCGCGGGCCAGATGATGACCCAGCAGCAGCGGGAGCTCCAGCAGGCCCAGGAAAACGCCCGGGGCGAGCAGGCCATGGCCGCCAAGCGTCTCGAGGCGTTTCTGCGGGACGAGGCCATGCCGCATCCCTGTCAGCTCTTCGTGGAGTGGAGCCCGCGGCTCTACGCCATCGCCGTCGGGCCCGCGGCCGAGCAGACGGGCCTGCGGCGCGGTGACCGCATCAAGACCATCAATGCCGAGAACGTCGCCACCCTCGACGACGTCAAGCGCATCCTGACCTCTCTTCCCGTCGGCGTCACCTCGGTCAACCTCATCGTGGAGCGGACCGCCCTCATGCTCGAGCGCGAGTCGAGGGACGTTTCCCTGCACGGGCGCTGCCGCAGCGACCGGGCGCGCTGGGAGGCGAAGAAGAAGGCGCTGGAGGCGATGAAGGACGGGCGGTGGAACGACTGCTTCCTCGGCATGCGCGAGGTGATCCAGGAATGGGGTGGGGGGCTCACGGGCGACATCGAGGTGCGCGGCCTCTGCGCGTACTACGACGCGCGCCTCAAGGCCCAGCCCATCGGGCCCGACGACGCCCAGAGCCTCTATGAGTGGCGGCGCGCCCAGATCGCCGAGGCCCGCTACGATCCCGGCGCGCTCGACCGGGTGCGCGGCGACGTGCTCACGGGCGCCAACGTGCTCAGGAGCTGGAATGCCAAGAACCTCGCCGAGGACCTCGAGCATCAGCTCAAGGAAGCGGCGATGCGGACCAAGTTCGATCCCGACGGCGACAGCAGCCATGCCCAGGGCACCGGCGTCCTCGCGCGGCCCGACGGCACCCTCCTCACCGCCGCCCACGTGGTTCATCGGGCCAAGCACATCGTGGTGCACTGTCCGGGCCGCAAAGAGGCGGTGGGCCGGACGGAGTCCGTGGCGCGCAGTCTCGACCTCGCTGTGGTCAGGACCAGCCTCGCCAATACCGCGTATCTCTCGCTCGCCCCCGCCCGTTCCGCTCGCATGGGCGAGTCGCTCTTCACCATCGGATTTCCCGCCGCCGTCCTCCTCGGTCAAGAGGCCAAGCTGACCGAAGGCACGGTCAGCGCGCTGTCAGGACCCGGGGGGGAGACCTCCTACCTCCAGATCACGGCGCCCGTGCAGCCGGGCAACTCAGGGGGGCCCGTGGTCAACTACCAGGGGCACATCGTGGGCATCGTTTCGTCCACCATCGCCGCTCTGCCCTTCATCATGGCCACGGGGACGATGCCGCAGAACATCAACTACGCGGTGAAGTCAGACTACGCGCGCCCTCTCTTCGAGCAGCCCGCGACGCGCCCAGGGGCGGGCAGCCGAGCCGAGGCGTTCGAGCGAGCGAAGAGCGCGACCTGCCGCATCGAAGTCGACATCTAGAGCAGGTCCCTGGCCTGCGAAGGCTGGGTCAGGATGCCGAGGCCGGTGACCTAGTTATTCGTACTTGACGGAGCCGTAGCCTAGGTACTTGAAGCCGATCCCCTTGCCCTTGATGACCCCGTTCTTCGTCACCGGGCCTTCGGGCAGCATGCCCACGGCGTTGTCGCTGCCGAGATAGAGCAGGACGTTGCCCCCGTCGAAGAAGAGAAGATCGCCGGGCTGAGGCTCGCCCTCGGTGGAGAGCGCGAGCTGGGCCTGGAGGACCTTGGCGGTGGCGCCCTCGGGCTTCTCGAGCGCGCCCACCTGCCCGAGGGCCACGGCGGCAAATCCGGCAGAGTCGAGCCCTTCCTCCTTCTTCCGGCCGCCCCACTTGAACGGCACCTTCTCCTGCTTGAGCGCGAAGGCGGCCATGAGCGCCTCGCGGCGCTTGCCCGTGATCGAGGGCGGCAACGCGGGGTCCTTGACGTCCTTGCCGGGGAAGGGATTCTGACGGACCGCCACCACGAGCTGCGCGAACTCATCGCGCTCGGAGCGCGCGGCGGCGAGCGCCTGCTCGACGTTCGCGGCGTTGGCGGCCGACGCCGCGCTCGACGCCATGAGCCGCGAGTTGTCGCGCTGCGCGCTGTCCCGCTGCTGCTCGAGCGAGGAAATCTGTTTCTGGGCGTACAGGGCCACGCTCACGGCCAGGATCGCGCACACCACGAGACCGATGAGCAATCCCAGCGTCAGGCCGCGGCCGCGCCCCCCGGAAGCTTCGATGGGCGCCGGCGGCGGCATCTCCTCTTCGCGCTCGGTCACGGTTTCCCCCTCGGGCCCGCCGGCCTCAGCCGAGCCGGGCGGAAAGCTCCGCCGCCCGCCGGCGGAACTGCGTGATGTTGCCGAGCTTGATCTCTTCGTAGCCGCGAATCATGTCCGGCAGGTCGGCGAGGGCGACCGCCGCGTCATGGGAATCGGGCCCGAGCATCTCGAGGGCGCGCTCCACGAGGGCGCGGTACTCGTCTACCAGCGCCCGCTCCTCGCGGCGCACGCGCGCGTAACCGAAGGGATCGAGGGCGGTGCCACGAAGCCCCCGCATGGCCCGGAGGGCGCCGAACACCGGGCGGAACCACGAGCCGAGCCGGATCTTCCTCGTGAGGCCGAGGGCGCGGAAGAGGGGCGGGTGCAAGTGCCAGTAGTAGCGGATCTCCTGGCCGAAGCGCGCCGAGAGCTCGGCTTCGAGCGATGCGGAGAGGTGCAGGCGCGCCACCTCGTACTCGTCCTTGTAGGCCATGAGCTTGAAGAGATTGCGGGCCACCGCCTCCGAGAGTCCACTCCGGCCTGGCGTCTTTCGCGCCTCCTCCGCGGCCACGCGCGCGACGACGTCCGCGTAGCGCTTCGCGTACGCGGCATCCTGGTATGCGATCAGCTCGGGCACGCGCACCTCGAGGAGCCGGCGAAGCTCGCCCTGGGCGCCCGCAACCTCCACGAGAGCCGCCGCCTCGGCGGAGAGCGCCTGCCGCGTCTCGACCTTGCCCGTCGCCGTCTGCACGGCCGCCTCCACGCGCCGGGCGTCCACCACCGCCATGCGGCCCCAGCGGAAGGCGAGGAGGTTCATGTCGACGCTCACGCCGTTGAGCTGGATGGCGGCCTCGACGGAGCCGGCGGAGATGGGAAGCGCCCCCGCCTGGTAGGCGGCGCCGACCAGGATGAAATTGGTGGCCATGTGGTCGTTGAAGAGCGCCTCGGCCATGCCGAGGGCGTCGACATAGACGTTGGCGTCCTTGCGCGTGACGCGATCGAGGCTCATGAGGGCGCTCGCGAGCTCGGGAAAGTGGACGCTCGTATCGGCGACCATCTGGCCCGTGGGAATCTGGCTGGTCGAGACCACGGCGATGGTGCGCCCGCCTTCGGCCTTGTCGAGATTGAGGGGATCGGTGGCCACGAGCAGATCGAAGCCAAGATAGAGGTCGGCGCCGCCCGCCGAGACCTTGTTGGAGATCTCGATGGGGGAGGAAGCGAGCCGGAGGTCGGAGACCACGGGCCCGCCCTTCTGGCTGAGTCCCGTCTGGTCGAGGCCTCGCACGTGACGGCCGTCGAGCATGGCCGCCGTGCCCAGGATCTGGTTGACCGTGACCACGCCCGTGCCCCCGATGCCCATCATGTGCAGGGCGAAGCCGTCGCGGGGGACGCGGAGCTCGGGCTCGGGCAGCTCGGCCTCGAGCGGTGTGAGGCGCCGCGGCCGCTTCTTCGGCTCCCCGATGGGCTCCACGGTGAGGAAGGACGGGCAGTCCCCGAGCAGGCACGAGTAGTCCTTGTTGCAGGAGGACTGGTGGATCTGGGTCTTGCGCCCGAACTCCGTCTGCACGGGCTGGACGGAGAGACAGTTGGACTTCCGCCCGCAGTCCCCGCACCCTTCGCAGACGGCCTCGTTGATGAACACGCGCGTCTGCGGCTCGGCCTGCTTGCCGCGCTTGCGGAGCCGCCGCTTCTCGGCCGCGCACTGCTGGTCGTGGATGAGCGCGGTCACCCCCGCCGTGGCCGCCAGCACCGACTGGGCCTCGAGGATCTGATCCCGGTGCCAGACCTCGCAGTTGCCCGCGAGGGATACGCCCTTGTAGTTCTCCATATGGTCGGTGGTGATAATGATCCGCTTGACGCCGTCCGCCTCCAGCCGCCGGGTGAGGGCAGGAATGGCCAGAGCGCCCGCCGCGGCCTGGCCCCCCGTCATGGCCACCGCGGAGTTGTAGAGAATCTTGTACGTGATGTTCACGCCGGCGGCGATGGCGTAGTTGATGGCGAGGCTGCCCGAGTGGAAGAGCGTGCCGTCACCGATGTTCTGGAAGAGGTGCGGCGTCTCCGTGAAGGGCGCGATGCCGACCCACTGCGCGCCTTCGGCGCCCATGTGGGTGACGCCGATGATGCCGCGGTCCATGCCCATGGCCATGCCGTGGCAGCCGATGCCCGCCGCCGCCACCGCGCCTTCCGGGACCACGGTGGAGCGATTGTGCGGGCAGCCCGAGCAGAAAAAGGCCGTGCGCGCCAGCGTCAGCGACTTGGGCCGGCTCTTCAGCTCGTCGAGGTGACGAATGCGCGCTTCCGCCGACTCCACGCGCAGCTTCCGGGCGAGCCGCTTCGCGATGGCGCGGGCGATGATGTCGGGGTCGAGCTCGCCCACGATGGGCACGAGCATCCGCTCCTCTTCATCCTGCTTGCCCACCACGCGCGGGCGGTCGGGCATGCCGTAGAGGGCATCCTTGGCGAACGTCTCGATGAAGGAGCGCTTCTCCTCGACGACGAGGATCTCCTCGAGCCCCCGCGCGAACTCGCGCACGATCCGGGACTCCATGGGAAAGAGCATGGCCATCTTGAGGATGCGAATGCCGTGGCGGCGGAGGGCCTCGTCGTCGAGGCCGAGCTCCCGGAGGGCCTGCCGAACGTCGTAGTAGGTCTTGCCCGTGGTCATGATGCCGAGCCAGGCATCCGGGGTGGGAACCGTGATCCGGTTCAGCTTGTTCTCCCAGGCGTAGCGTCGGGCGAGCTCGAGGCGGGCATGGAAGAGCGTCCGCTCCATGTCGAGGCCGAAGGGCGGGATGAGATTGACGTTGATGTGGTGCTCGAAAGGCCGGCCGTCGAGCTCCACCGTCGGGATGATGGGACTCACGCGCGAGGGACCGACCTCGGCCGTGGTCACCTCGTCGGCGACATTGGTCACGATCTTCATCCCGACCCAGAGGCCGGAGATCCGCGAGAGCATGAAGCCGTGCAGCCCGAGGTCGAGGATCTCCTGCGCGCTCCCCGGGAAGATGGTCGGCATGAGCGCGTCGTAGAGCGCCACCTCGGAGGCGCTCGGCAGCGTGGAGGACTTCGACACCGGGTCGTCGCCGGCCAGGGCGAGCACGCCGCCGTTCTTGCCCACGCCCGCGTAGTTGGCGTGCTTGAAGGCGTCCCCTGTCCGGTCGACGCCCGGGGCCTTGCCGTACCACATCCCGAGCACGCCGTCGTACTTCGGGCGCGGGAAGAGCCCGGCCATCTGGCTGCCGAAGATGGCCGTGGCGCCGAGGTCTTCGTTCAGCCCGGACGAGAACACCACGTGATGCGCGTCCAGGAGCTTCCGCTCGCGCTCCAGCGTCTGGTCGAAGCCACCGAGGGGCGAGCCGCGGTAGCCGGAGATGAAGGTGGCGGTGCGCAGTCCGCGGCGCTGGTCGGCACGATGTTGATCGAGGGGCAGCCGCACCAGCGCCTGGATGCCGGAGAGGAAGACGCGGCCTTCCTCCAGTGTGTACTTGGCCTCCAGGGAGAAGCCTTGAGACGGTGAGGCCATGGGACCCCCTCGTGGGGTGGAGGTTCAGGTCGAGGCACGACTGATGCCGTCGTCATGGTAGGCGAAAAGGTCTCCTGAATCAAACGCTTCCGCGCGCCGATCATCGGAGACACCCAGTGCGCCGAAGGCGCGCGACGACGGTCGGAAGGGGGGCGGAGTCCCCCTCCGAGTTTCTTACGGCAGGGTGGGCTTGACGACGGGCTCGGTGCTCGTGAGCGCGCGCAGGAAAGCGGCGATCTTGCCGATCTCCCGCTCGGTGAGACCGGTCGGCGTCAGCAGCGGGTCCTTGTTCGGATCGGCCTTGCCGCCGCTCGCCATGTAGCGGACCGCCTCCTCCAGGGTCGCCACGCTGCCGTCGTGGAAATAGGGCTGGGAGATGGCCACGGAACGGAGCGTGGGCGTCTTGAAGGCGCTCCTGTCCTTCGCCTCCTTGGTGACGTTGAAGCGGCCGGGATCGGGCGTGGCCTTGCCGAGCTCGAGCCCGACATTGTGAAAGAGCGAGTCCGTGTAGACGGGCGGCGTGTGGCACACGACGCAGCGCCCCTTGCCCGTGAAGAGCGCGTAGCCCTCGATGGCGTCGGCGGAGACGGCCGAGCGCTGGCCTTTCTCGTAGCGGTCCCAGGGAGAGTCGCCGCTGTTGAGGGTGCGCAGATACGCGGCGAGCGCCATCGGGATGTTCGCGGGCGTGGGGGGCCCCCCGAAGACCTTCTGGAACTGCTCGCGGTAGCCGGGAACGGCGGCGATGGTGGAGGTGACCTTGGCCACATCGGCGTTCATCTGGACGGCCCAGGCGGCGGCGACCTGGCGCTCGAGCGTCGGGGCGCGGCCATCCCAGTACCACGTCTTGAGGTAGGCGACGTTGTAGAGCGTGGGGGAATGGCGCGTGTTCCTCACGCCGCCCGGCCGCACCGAGAGCACCTGGCCGTCCGTCCAGCCCTTTTCTCTGACGTGACACGTCTCGCACGAGGCGGAGCCGTCCCCCGAGAGGCGCTTGTCGAAGAAGAGCTGCTTCCCGAGGGCGATCTTCTCAGGCGTCGAAGGGTTATCGGCGGGGATGGGTGGGGGTGGAAGCTCGGACACCCGTGGCTCGCTCGGCACGGCCGGCCCGGTCGACGTGGAACAGCCGCCCAGGGTCACGTGGAGAATGGCCAGAGCCAGAGTAGTCCGGAACGGGAGTGACGCCATCGTTTCCTCCTCCTGACGGGTCAGACCCCGTCCCGCGGCACACAATAAGAGGCTAGCCAGAAGCCGTCAAGGGTGGCGGGGCTCGGCCCTCCCTCCCTACGCGGGGCCGGCCTGGCCGGATGCATCCCCCTGGAAGTTGCTCTAAGATGGCGGCGGCAAAGCCACCGCTCGGAGCAGCACATTCAAGCGCTCGAGGAGAATCGCCTATGGACTTGAACAGCCTGTATATGCTGTCGGCGACGGATGCGGCGCAGTTGATTCGGGACGGCGTGATCTCTTCGGAGCAGCTCGTCGAGGCCTGCCTTGACCGAGTCCGAGAGACCGATGGGCGGATCGAGGCGTGGGCGTTTCTCGATCCGGAGCACGCTCTCGGCCAGGCGCGGGCCGCGGACGAACGGCGCCTCGGGGGCGGACCCCTCGGCCCCCTGCACGGCATTCCCGTGGGACTCAAGGACATCATCGACACCGCGGACATGCCGACGGAGAACGGCTCACCGCTCCACGCCGGGCGCACGCCATCCCGCGATGCGCCGGTGGTATCCATGCTGCGCGGCGCGGGCGCGGTCATCATGGGCAAGACGGTGACGACAGAGTTCGCGAGCGCCTTTCCCAACAAGACGCGAAACCCCCACGATCCCGCGCACACGCCGGGGGGCTCCTCCAGCGGCTCGGCGGCAGCCGTGGCCGCGGGCATGGTACCGCTCGCCCTCGGGAGCCAGACGGGCGGCTCGACCATCCGGCCGGCCTCCTTCTGTGGCGTCTACGGCTTCAAGCCGACCCATGGCCTGATCCCGCGCCACGGCATGTTCATGATCTCGCGCACGCTCGATCATGTCGGCCTCTTCGCGCGCACGATCGAGGACATCGCGCTCCTCGCGTCGCTCCTCGTGGGCTACGACGAGCGCGATCCGGATACGCGGCCGCGCGCGCGCATTCCCTTCGTGGAGGTGGCGGCCGAGGAGCCTCCGCTCCCGCCCATGTTCGCCTTCGTGAAGACGGCACGCTGGGATCGCGTGGCCGGCGATGCCCGGGAAGCCTTCGCGGAGCTCACCGAGCGACTGGGCGACCGCGTGGAAGAGATCGAGCTGTCCAGCGGGGTCGAGGCGGCGCTCGACTGGCACCGGACGATCATGGAAGTCGAGCTGGCCGCGAACCTGACCCGCGAGTGGAACGAAGGTCGCGCTCACCTCTCCGCCTCGATCCGGACGCGGATCGAGCGGGGCCGCACGACGCGCGCCCTCGACTATCTGGCCGCCCTCGCCCACCTGCCCGAGCTCCACGAGGGATTCGCCGAGCTCTTCTCCCAGCGCTATGACGCCATTCTGACTCCCGCGTCCACCGGCACCGCGCCGGCCGGGCTCGACACCACCGGCGATCCGGCCTTTTGCTCGCTGTGGACGCTGTGCGGGATGCCCGCGATCAGCGTGCCGCTCATGCAGGGGGAGAACGGGCTGCCCCTCGGCCTTCAGATGGTCGGCCCCCGCCACGGCGACGCCCGGCTCCTGCGCACCGCGCGCTGGCTCGTCGCGCACCTCGCCAAGGGCTGAGGCGAGCTCGGCGGTCGCTCCCTTCTAGTTCGAGCCCGCGGCGCCCGGCTCGGGAAGTGCCGGCCGGGCCGACTCCGTGGCGGCCTCCTCCTTCTGGACCTCGGCGTCGAGGCGCTCGATCCGCTCCTCCGTGGAGGGATGCGTGGACAGGAAATCCGGAATCGATCCGCGGTGCTTGCGTTCCTCTCGAGCCTCCAGCCTGATGAAGAACTCGCGCAGGTGTCTCGTCGACACGCCGCTGGTCCGGAGGAAGGCGATCGCGAAAGCGTCCGCCTCGCGCTCGAAATCGCGAGAGTATTGCAGCGTTCCCAGCACCACGGGCACGCTGGCCGCCGTGCCGGAGAAGTCGCCCCAGATCAGGCCGGCCAGGATCCCCACGCCCATCGATTGGAAGATTCGGCGGGTGCCATGCTTGTACGCGACGTGGCCCAGCTCGTGGCCGAGCACACCCAGAACCGCGTCGTCGCTGTCCGCGACATTGACGAGTCCGTCCAGCAGCACGATGGTCCCCCCCGGCAAGGCAAAAGCGTTCACTCCACGGCCGGGCATGCGGCGAAGCTCGAGCCGATACTCGACACCAGGCGCGGCCTTGGCCGCTGCCTCGGCAAACTTCCGGGATATGCGCTGGCCGTGTTGCGGAGCGAGGCGGCTGGGCTCGAGATAGTGCTTGTCGAGGGCGAGCAGCACCTGCTCGCCCATACGCTGCTCGATCCGCGCGGGCAGCGCAAAGGCCGCCCATCGCGCCGCCAGGGGCAGGCCCTTGAAGTAGGCCACCCCCAGCAAGGCCACGAGTCCAGCCAGGGCCAGCACCACCGCCGGCCACCAGCGCTGCAGCCGAACGACCGGCGAGACAGCGGCGCCCGCGTCTTCCAGGGCCCGCTCACAGCGACCATCCGGGTCTTCAACCTCCACCGACGCGCCGCTGGGAAACCCGATGAGCCGCGGGGTGCGGTCGAAGGCCTCGGACAGCCGGGTCCGCCGGATCACACCCCTGTCGAGCACCGCGCCGTCCGGCGCCTCCACCGTCAGGGACGTGCCTTCGACGCGCAGGAAGATCGCCGCGGCCGCGGCGCTCCGTCCGTCGAAGCGCACGCCGGGAAAGCGAGCGCCGCTCATATCCCCAGGTCCAATCCGAACGTCTCGAGGGCGCCCTCGCCCGCCGCGGTCACCGGCATCGCGTGGACATCGGCGGCCACAACGTCGAGGGGCAGGCCCGCGTACATCCGCATGCATTCGATCCGATAGCGGGCGAGGGTGACCGCGGCAAACGGCCAGTACAGGCCGAGCGTGAGCACGGTCAGGCCAACATTCACGATGACCAGGAACATCAGCGACGAGGCCTTGATCTCGGTCCGGAAGCGGAAGCCGCTGAGCCGGGTGCTTGCCCATACCGCCTGCTGGAGCCGCGCGGCAAGATAGGGCCACGCCACGACGTATACGGCCAATCCCATGACGGCCCCGAGGATCACGGTTTCCGCGCTCCAGCCCTCGAGGCGGAGCCGGCGCGTTCGCCAGAACACCGCGATCACGCCCACGAGCACCCCGCCGATCACGCTGCCGAGCAGGACGAAGAGCATCCCCTTCACGTAGGCCGAATAGAACTTGGACGTGACGGGAGAAAACGCGAACGCGCGATCGCCGTACGTGGCTCGCTGGTGTTGATAGCCCTTGAGTCGGTGATGCATCCACGGGATAAACAGCGCGTTGGTGAGCCCGGCCACACCAACCAGCCACCGGTCCTCGGTCCCGACTCCGACCACGACGGCGGGCAGGAGCCACATGGACAGAACGGGCAACCCGACGCGATACGCCTCGGCCGTGTTCGAACGAAACCCGAACCGAAGGCCGCGAAAGCTCGTATTCCCCAGCCTGAACTGCTGCGCCCGCATGAAGAGCCACGGGCCCGCGGCGCAGAGGACGACGACGGTCACGAGCCCCGCGATCTTCGAGAACTGGAACGACCACGTATACGCGGCAAGGAGCACAATCGCGATGAGGCGCCCCCGCAAGATCGCCGAGGGCCTGCCGTGAAAGTCGAACACGTGCCCGTCGAGCCGCGTGTTCTGCCAGAAATACTTCGCCTTGCGGACCTTGGCCCACGGCGAGTAGATGCCCAGGGTCAGCACGGTGAAGAGCAGGTTGACGATCCAGATGCGAAAGTACTCGCGACCAGACCCCGTGAAGACGAAGCCACGCCGGTCCGGCGGCGAGGGAATCTCCAGCTCGGCTCGGGGCGAGCCGGCCCCGGCCCCCTCCGCGCTCACGGCAACGTCTCGGCGGCGAGCCTCGCCCATTCGTGCGCGCGCCGCGTGGTGAATGAGCTCACGAATCGATCCTGCCAGACGGGATCGTGAGGGGTCAAACTTCCTGGGAGGTCGGCCCGCGCCTCCTCGACCCGCACCTTCTGCTACAATGCCGCCCGTTCGCCATGACCGACGGCCCCCTGCCCCTGACCGGCATCCGCGTCCTCGAGCTGGCACAGATCGTGGCCGGCCCCTTCTGCGGCGCGCTCATGGCCGAATTCGGCGCCGAGGTGATCAAGACAGAGCTGCCGGGCAAGGGTGACGATCTCAGACGGCTCGGACCCACCGAGGACGGCCTCAACTACTGGTACGCCGTCGACAACCGGGGCAAGAAAGTGATGACGCTCGACCTCCACACGCCGAAGGGGCAGGACATCGTGCGTCGCCTCGTCCCCCTCTGCGACGTCGTGCTCGAGAATTTCCGGCCCGGCGTGCTGGAGTCGTGGGGGCTGGGCTGGGAGGACCTGCGCAAGCTCCGCCCCTCGCTCGTCATGGCGCGCATCACCGCCTTCGGCCAGACGGGGCCGCTCCGCCAGGGCCCGGGCTTCGCGGCCATCGCCTCCGCGTTCGGCGGCACGTGGTACCTCAACGGCCCCGCCGACCGGCCGCCTTCCCGGCCCACGCCCGTCTATCCCGACTATCTGACCGGCCTCTTCACGGCCTTCGGTGTCATGGCCGCCCTTCGCCATCGCGACAACACCGGCGAAGGGCAGTGGATCGATGCCGCGCTCTACGAGTCGGCCTTCCGCATCCTGGAATACACGCCCACCTTCTACGGTCGTCAGGGCGTGGTGCGCGAGCGCGGCGGCATCCAGCATTCCGGCTGGCCGGGCGGCGCCTTCGCCACCTCTGACAAGCGCTGGATCGTCTTCACCACGCCGGCCCAGCACCTCTTCGAGCGCCTCTGCCTCATGCTCGGGGAGCCGGATCTACCCAAGGATCCGCGCTTCGCGAGTCACGAAGGGCGCGCCACGAACATGGCTGCACTCCTCGCTCTGGTCGAGGCCTGGTTCAAGGCTCGACTCTTCGACGAGGCCATCGAGGGGCTCAAGCGCCACGACATCCCCCATTCCCCGATCATGAGCATGGCCGACATCTTCGCCGACCCGCACTATCGCGCGCGGCAGACCATCATCGAGGTGCCGTCGAAGCTGGGCCCACTCCCGCAGCCCGCGGTCATCCCGCGGCTCTCCGCCACCCCCGGCCGCGTCACGCACGCGGGACCGCCCCTCGGTCAGCACACCGATGAAGTCCTCGAGGGCCTCCTCGCCATGTCGCCCGAGGAGATCGGCGCGCTGAGGGCCGCGGGCGTGGTCTGACGCCGGCGGTCAGAGCAGTCGGGGCCGCGAGCCCGCCGCGAGGAACGAGGCGTAGGAGAACTGGGGCGACCACCGGTCGCTCGCGATGCCGTCCAGCCGATCCAGGACGATCTCGCCGAGGATCGAGCCGAACTTGAACCCGTGGCCAGATCCCGCGGTGGCGAGAAACACGCCTGGCCACTGCGGGTGGAAGTCGAGGAGGAAGTCGTTGCTCGTGGAGAGGTTGTACATGCAGCTGTCACAGCTGACCCGATAGTCCTTCGGATCGAGGCCGAACCAGCGCCCGACGAACTCGGTGGCGGCCTCGACAAAGCCGGCTGGGGTCGTCCGGCGGTCGAAGTCGGGATCGTCGATGGGGTCGGTGACGAGATGCCGGGCCACCTTGAGACCCACGCGCCCTGGCTCGGCGGGGAAGCCATAGAAGCCCGTGTCGGCGGCCGAGTAGGGCACGAAGGCGGGCCGGCAGAACGACGCGGGCACGCCTTCCAGATACATGATGCCCTGCTGGCACTGCCAGAGGGCGCGCCCCAGCTCGGGAAGAAGCCGCTTCGACCAGCCGCCGGCGGCGACCACGATCTGTGGCGCGCGGTACGTCGCGTCGCCTGCGCGCACCTCGACTTCCCCGCCCGTCGATTCGATGCTCGCCTCCTGCTCCGTGGCAAGCTGGACGCCCGCCTTCTCGCCGAGAGCGCGGAGGGCAGCCACGCAGTCCGTGGCACGGAGAAAGCCGGCCTCCTCCTCGAAAAGCGCGCGCTTCCCTGGGCGAAACTGTGGAAATTCCCGCCTGAGATCGGCGCTCTCGAGCCAGCGGACCTTCGCGCCGACGCGCCGCGCATTGCGCTCCAGCTCCTCGAGGTACGCATCCGCCCCGCCGTCGCTCACGTTCAGGTTGCCCACGGCGACATAGAGCTCCCGCCGCGTCTCGGCCTCGATGCGCCGCCAGCCCGCCATGGCCTCGAGCGCCAGGCGCGTGTAGTGGGCGTCGAGATAGGTGGAGCGGATCTTTCGCGAGGGGCCGTAGGAGGCGGCGATCGGATTCGGCACGGCGCAGCGATCCACGACGAGCGTGCGGCGGCGGCGACGCGCGCCCGCAAGGGCGGTGCTGAGACCGAAGACGCCTCCGCCGACCACGATGAGATCGAAGCTCTGGGAAGTCATGAGTGGCTCCGTCGAGTGGCGGCCATCGTGCCAGAGCCCCTCCGCACCGTCAACCGGGACCGCTTGCCTTTCGTGGGCACTCTGACTACCATCGCGGGCACATGAAGATCGACGCCCTCGACATCTACTGGGTGAAGCTCCCGCTCGCCTTCAACTTTCGCACGTCCTACGGCGACCAGCTCTACACGGAGACCATGCTCGTGCGCATGGAGAGCGAGGGGCAGTACGCCTGGGGCGAGAGCTGCCCGCCGTATGTCCCCTCCTACTCCGCGGAGCACACGACGGGCACCTTCCACACCCTCCGCGCGCTGATGGCCCCGCGCATCATCGGGCAGGAGATCGCCTCCGCCCAGGACCTCCTGGATCGCCTTGCCTTCATCAAGGGCAACCAGTTCGCCCGGGCCGCTCTCGAGATCACGTGGTGGGTACTGGATGCCAAGCGACGCGGGCTGCCCCTGCACCGCGCCCTCGGCGGCTCGCGGGATCGCGTCGCAGTCGGAGCCGACTTCGGGGTCCAGGACTCCCTCGACATGTTGATGGAAAAGATCCAGGGCGCCGTCGATGCGGGCTTCCCGCGGATCAAGTTGAAGTTCCGACCGGGCTGGGACCTGAGCATGGTCGAGGCCGTCCGCTCGACCTTCCCGGACTTCACCTTTCACATCGACTGCAATGCCGCCTACACGCCGGCGGATACCGAGCTCTTTCGCAAGCTCGATCGTTACCGGCTCGCCATGATCGAGCAGCCCCTCGCCGACGACGGGATGAGCCTCATCAACCACGCCGACCTGCAGAAGCGGATCGAGACGCCGGTCTGCCTCGACGAGAGCGCGCTCAGCCTCGCCCATGTCCAGGCGGCCATCCGACTCGGAAGCTGCAAGGTCGTCAACATCAAGATGGCTCGCGTGGGCGGTCTGACGGCATCGAGGGACATCCAGGCCCTCTGCGCCGAGCACGGAATCCCCTGCTGGATCGGCGGCATGCTCGAGAGCGCCATCGGCGGCGCCATCTGCGCCGAGCTCGCCACCCTCCCCAACTTCACCTATCCCGGCGACATCTTCCCCTCGTCGTACTTCTACAAGGACGACATCGGCAAGCCCGAGATCGTCCTGAGCGGCCGCGGCGAGGTCGCCACCTCGCGCGTGCCGGGCATCGCCCAGGAGCCCGACGCGGATCTCCTCAAGCAATGGACAGTGGAGCACGCTTCCTTCCGCGTCTAGGAAACCCGGGGTAGCCTTGCCTTCGGTCGTCGCCGTCACTAAGATCGCGTCAACGAGCTTCGTTCAAGGAGGCTGACCCGAATGAAAAAGTTTGCGGGGGGGCTTGTCGCGATCGTGGCCGTCCTGGCGCTGACGGTGCCCACGACATGGTCACAGCAAGGGATCGACCCGTCGGATCGGATCGGAAAGGTGAGCTTCCCGGTCTCGTGCAAGCCGGCGGTGCAGAAGGCGTTCGATCAGGCGGTGGCGGTCTTGCACTCCTTCTGGTACCTGGAGTCCGCGAAGGCCTTCACGGCCGTGACCCAGGCCGACCCGGACTGCGCCATCGCCTATTGGGGCATCGCCATGAGCCAGTGGTACCAGATCTGGTCTCCTCCGGGCCCCGCCGCGCTCAAGCGAGGGGTCGAAGCGATGGAGAAGGCCAAGACGGTCGGAAACCCCACGCCGCGCGAGCGAGACTACATCGCGGCCGCGGACGCCTTCTTCAAGGATTCGGATCGCCTCGACCACCGCACGCGCGCCGCCGCCTACGAGAAGGCGATGGAGCTGGTGTTCACCCGCTATCCTCAAGATCGGGAGGCGCAGGCCTTCTACGCCCTCGCCCTCCAGGCCACCGCCGATCCTCACGACCGCACCTACGCCAAGCAGAAGCGATCCGCGGAGATCGCCGAGAAGATCTTCGCCGTGCAGCCGGATCACCCCGGCGCCGCGCACTACATCATCCACGCCTACGACTACCCCGCCCTCGCGCAGCGGGGGCTGCCCGCGGCGGGGCGCTACGCGAAGTTCGCCCCCTCGGTGCCGCATGCGCTCCACATGCCGTCGCACACCTACGTGCTCCTCGGCATGTGGTCCGAGACCATCCAGGGCAACATCGCCGCCGCGGCGGCGGAGAAGGCCCGCGGCAATCCCGATGACCGCATGCACGCGCTCGACTACCTCGTCTACGCGTATCTCCAGCAGGCCCAAGATGGTGACGCCAAGCGCGTCGTCGACGAGGCGCGCGGCCTCGTGAGCGACCTCGCGGCCAAGCAGTACGACTCGGGGCGGCCCACCGCGCACTTCGCCATGGCCGCCATCGAGGCGCGCTGGACCATGGAGCGAGGACGCTGGGCGGAGGCCGCGGCCATCGAGCCTCGGCCGAATCGCTTCCCCCACACCGAGTCCATGATCTACTTCGCGCGCGCGATCGGAGCGGCTCGCAGCGGTCAGGCCCCTCAGGCGCGCGCGGACGTCGAGAAGCTCGCGACGCTCCGGGACGCCTTGAAGGATCCCTACTGGGCCGAGCAGGTCGAGATCCAGCGCCGGGCCGCCGCGGCCTGGGTGGCGCGGGCGGAAGGCCAGAACGAGGCCGCGCTCGGGCTCGCGCGCTCGGCGGCTGAGACCGAGGACGCGACGGAGAAGCACAACATCAGCCCGGGGCCGATCGCCACTGCGCGCGAGCTCCTGGGCGATCTCCTGATCGAGCTCGGCCAGCCGGGGCCTGCGGTGCGCGAGTACGAGGCGTCCCTCGAGCGCGCCCCGAACCGGTTCAAGACGATCGCGGGGGTGGCGCGGGCCGCGGAGCTGTCCGGTGACCGCGCCAAGGCGCGGGTCTTCTACACGAGGCTCGTGGCGCTGGCCAAATCTGCCGACTCGGATCGTCCCGAGCTCAAGCAGGCGAAGTCCTTCCTCGCCGCGGCCAAGTGATGCGCGAGCCGATCGTGAAGCGGCTCGCGATCCTGGCGGTCGGCGCGCTGGCCGTGGCCGGCCTCGTGACGAGCTCGCTCGGTCAGGACAAGCCCCGTCAGAAGGCCATCTACACGGTCACGACCAAGAACGTCTCCGTCGCCCTCTCCGCCCATAGCTCGATCCCCCTGACGCTCGGCTACTGGGGCGCCGAAGGCGTGGACCTGGAGGTGACCTCGATCGAGGGATCCACGGCCGGCCTCCAGCAGCTCGCCGCGGGCAACGTCCAGTTCGTCACGGTGGGCCCCGAGGTCGCGCTGATGGCTCGAGAGAAAGGCGTCAAGGTCAAGTCGTTCTACGTGGTGAACAGCGTCACCATCTTCCGCGTCGTCGTCCCCAAGGACAGCCCGATCCAGACGGCGGCCGATCTTCGAGGCAAGACGATCGGGGTCTCCGCGCTGAGCTCCGGGGCCGTCCCCGTGGCCCGCGCCATCGTGTCCTCCGGCGGCCTCAACCCCGACGCCGACGTCAAGTGGCTGGCCGTGGGCATCGGCGGCCCCGCCGCTCTGGCTCTGCGTCAGAAGAACATCGACGCCATGGCGCTCTGGGGTGATTTCCAGGCGGGTCTGGAGAACCTCGGCCTTCAGTTCCGCGAGATCACCGCGCCCTTTCTCAAGGATCTCCTCGGTCAGGTCGTGATCGCCCGCGACGACTACCTCGCCCAGCACCCCGACGTCGCGATCGCCTTCGGCCGGGGCATGGCCAAGGCCACGCTCTTCGGCCTCACCAATCCTCCGGCCGCCGTGCGCATGCACTGGAAGATGTACCCGGAGACGAAGCCGCAGATCGCCGACGAGGCGCGCGCGCTGCGCGAATCCATCCACGTGTTCAACGCTCGCTTCGAGACCCAACGCGTCGACAACCGCGACGACAAGCGCTTCGGAGCTTCTTCGGCCGCCCAATGGAACCGTCTCAAGTCGATCTACAAGGAGCAGGGGCTCATCCAGGGCAACGTGGACGCGAGCGAGGTCTTCACCAACGCCCTCGTCGACGAGATCAACCGCTTCGACCAGCAGGCGGTGATCCGCCAGGCCCGGGAATACAAATGAGCCCGGCCGTCGAGACCTTTCCCGTCGCTTCGGCCCGCATGTACTCGTGGTCACCCTCGCTGACGGCGGCGTGGCAGCGGCTGCTCGAATGGGTATCCGCGCGCGCCGGGGTATCGCTGGAGGTGCTGAACCTCGCGGATCCCGTCTCGCTGGACGACCTGTGGGCGCGCGAGGATCTGGGATGCGTGTTCATGTGCGGCTACCCCTGGGCGATGCGGGCCGACCGCCCGCACCTGCTGGCGGCGCCCGTGCCCTCGCCCCCGCGCTACGGCGGAAAGCCCGTCTACGTCACGGACTTCATCGTGAGGGCGGACAGCGCCCATCGAACGCTCGAGGACACCTTCGGCGGCTGCCTCGCGTATTCGGCAGAGCACTCGCATTCCGGCTACAACGCTGCGCGCTTCCACCTGCTTCCCTATCGCACGCCGGCGCGGCCGACGCTGTACGGGCGCCTGCTCGGACCTCTCCACCGCCAGGTGCCCGTCATCGACGCGGTGATCGAGGGCCGGGCGGACGTGGGGCCCGTCGACGGGTACGCGCTGGATCTGCTGCGGCGCCACGGCTCGGAGCGGGCGGAGCGCGTGCGGGTGGTGGCCACAACCGTCACGGCGCCGAGCGCCCCCCTCGTGGCCTCGCCCATGGTCGACGCCGGCTCGCGCGAGCGACTGACCGCGGCCTTGCTGGACGCGCACACCGCGCCCGAGCTCGCCGTCACCCTGGACGAGCTCCTGCTCACGCGCTTCGTGCGCGTGAACCCCGCCGACCTCGAGGTGTTCCTCGAGCGCCAGCGCGCCGCGGAGGCCGCCGGCTACCCGAAGCTCGCCTGACGAGCCTCCCTCCGAGCTAACTACCGTCTGAGCAGCGGCTGGAGATACGGCCAGAGGCGGTCGCTCACCGCTTCATAGCCCTCGGCCGTCGGATGGATGCCATCGGGCTGGTTGAGGCGGGGATTGCCCGCGACGCCGTCGAGAAGAAAGGGCATCAAGGTGGCGCCCCGCTTGCGGGCCACGTCCGCGAAGATGGCGCGAAAGTCCGTCGTGTAGCGCGCCCCATAGTTCGGCGGCATCTCCATCCCGGCCAGCAGGACGTGCGCCCCCGCCTTCTGAAAGCGCGCCACGATCGCGTCGAGATTGGAGCGCACGCTCTTGAGGTCCTGGCCCCGGAGCCCGTCATTGGCCCCCAGCGCCACGATGACGATCTCGGGCCTGCTCTTGAGCGCCCAGTCCACGCGGCGCAGGCCGCCGGCCGTGGTGTCGCCCGAGACGCCGGCATTGACCACACGATAGTCGTAGCCCGCGGCGCGCAGACGCGCCTCCAGGCGCGAGGGATAGGATTCCTCGGGCCTGACGCCGAGACCGGCGGTCAAGCTGTCGCCGAAGGCCACGATGACGTGCGGCTCCCCGGCGGAGAGGCGCGCAGCGGACAGAGAGGCCACGGAGACGGCGAGGAGGGCGACCGCCCACAGTCGGCGCATACCGCTAGTGTAGTATGGCTGCATCATGATCACCGTGCGCGGGCTCTCCATGCGCCTCGACAGCGGCGGCCGCCCCGTGGACGTGCTCACCGACATCACGCTGGAGGTGCCCGCGCGGCAGTTCGTGGCCATCGCCGGTCCTTCGGGCAGCGGAAAGTCCACTCTGCTCGGCCTCATCGCGGGCCTCGACCGCCCCACGGCCGGTGACATCACGGTGCGGGGCGTCGAGATCACGTCGCTTGGCGAAGACGAGCTGGCCCGCTTCCGTCGCGACACCATCGGCTACGTGTTCCAGTCCTTTCATCTCATCCCGACCCTGAGCGCCCTCGAGAACGTGGCCGTGCCGCTCGAGCTCAGCGGCGAGGCGGGCGCGATGGAGCGGGCGCGCGCCCTGCTCGACGACGTGGGGCTGGCCGAGCGGGGGCATCACTATCCCGTCCAGCTTTCCGGCGGAGAGCAGCAACGGGTGGCGGTGGCCCGCGCGGTGGCGCGGCGGCCATCGCTCCTGCTCGCCGACGAGCCCACGGGCAATCTGGATTCCGCGACGGGCAAACAGATCATCGACCTCATCGTGGCCCTCAACCGCAATCTCGGCAGCACGCTCGTGCTGGTCACCCACGATCCCGCCCTCGCCGCGCTGGCCGACCGTGTCATCACCCTCCGCGACGGGCGTATCGTCAGCGACGAGATGGCCAATGGCTCGACGTGAGTACGTCCGCTCACTGATCGGTTCTCGCCTCGCCACGCTCGTGCCTGCGGCAGCTCGGCCGTGTCTCAGCTCGAACGGCGGCCCTCTCCCCAGAGAGGAGAGGGTTCCATGAGATGTTCACGCTGAGGCTGGCGTGGCGCGAGACGCGGGGAGCGTCTCGGCAATTCGCGTATCTCATCGCGTGCATCACCCTGGGGGTGGCCGCGCTGGTGGCCGTGGGAAGCTTCGCGACGAGCCTCGAGCGCACGGTGGGGCGCTCGGCGCGCGCGCTCATGGGCGGCGACGTCGAGATCCGGAGCAGCCAGCCGCTCTCCGCCCGCGCCGAAGCCGTCGTGGACGAGCTCGCGCGTGACGGCGTGGACACGCTGGGCCATCGCGAGCTGGTCGCCATGTCGACGGGCGCCGGACGCAGCCAGGTCGTCGAGCTGAAGACGATCGCGCCGGGTTACCCGCTGTACGGCGAGCTCAAGACGGAGCCGGCCGGGCCCGTGCCCGCGCTCGTGGGCAAAGGCCGCGCCCTCGTCCATCCCTCCCTGCTCCAGAAGCTCGGGCTTTCCGTGGGCGATCGCATGAGGATCGGCGAGGGCGACTTCACCATCAGCGGCGTCATCCTCCAGGAGCCGGACCGCGCCGTGGGCGTCTTCTCGCTCGGGCCGCGCGTGATGATCGCGCCCGAAGACCTCGAGCGCACCCGCCTCGTGCGACCGGGCAGCCGCATCCGGCACCGGACGCTCTTCCGCCTCCCCGCGGGCGCGAGCGCGGAGGCCTTCAAGGAGAGGCTCGCCGAGAGGCTGCCGGATCCCTCCGTGCGCATCATCACCTACGCCCAGGCCCAGCCGGGCGTCCGCCGCTTCTGGGACCAGCTCACGGTCTACCTCGGCCTCACGGGACTGGTCGCCCTCATGGTCGGCGGCATCGGCGTGGCCACGAGCGTGCGCAGCTTCGTGCGCGGCAAGCTCGACACCATCGCCGTGCTGAAGTCGCTGGGCGCCGGGTGGAAACAGATCCTGGCCGCCTATCTCCTCCAGACCGTGCTGCTGGGATTCGCGGGCAGCCTGCTCGGCGCCGCGCTCGGCACCGGGCTCCAGCTCGCGCTCGTCCCCGCGCTGGCGCCCCTCTTGCCCTTCCCGCTCGAAGCCTCGCTGTCGCTTCGCTCGGTGGCCGCCGGGCTCGCCATGGGCACAGGTCTCACGCTGCTCTTCGCGCTCTGGCCACTCCTCGATATCCGTCGCGTGCCCCCGGCCTTGATCCTCAGGCGCGATGTCGAAACGCGACTGCCGGGTCGTCGACCCTGGCTGGCCGCCGTGCCCATCGTGGCGGGCCTGGCCGCGGTCGCCTTCTGGCAGGCAGGGTCCGTGAAGATCGGCGCGCTCTTCGTGGGCGGGCTGGCGGGCGCGCTGCTCTTGCTTGGCGCGACAGCGCGGCTCGTCATCTACGCCGCGCGCCGGCTCCCCCGCGCCCGCTCGCTCGCCTGGCGCCAGGCCGTGGCCAATCTCCACCGTCCGGACTCTCACGCGGGCGTGGTGCTGATCTCGCTCGGTCTGGCCGTGATGCTCATCGTCACCGTGGCCCTCCTCGAGCAGAGCCTGCGCGCCGACCTCGTCGATCGCGGACCGGAGCGCTCTCCGGCGTTCTTCTTCATCGACATCCAGCCCGATCAGGCCGAGGCCTTCCGGAAGCTCGTGACCGACCGTACCGGCCGCCCGCCCGACCTGACCCCGGTCGTTCGCTCTCGCCTGGTCGCGATCAATGGCAGCCCCGTCTCGCACGCGCCGAGGCACAAGCGCGAGGAGACCTGGTATCTCTCGCGCGAGTACGTGCTGACCTGGGGAGCGGGGCCGCCCGCGCACAACAAGGTCGTGGCGGGACGCTGGTGGACCGAGGAGGAGGCCCGGCGAGAGCCCCTGATCTCGGTGGAAGAGGAGATCGCCAAGAGCCTCGGCATCACGATCGGCGGCACCCTCGGCTTCGACATCCAGGGCGTGACGGTGCAGGCGCGGGTCGTCAATCTCCGCCGCGTGGACTGGCAGAGCTTCAACACCAATTTCTTCGTGATCTTTTCCCCGGGGGCCCTGGACGGCGCCCCCGCCACCTATCTGGCCACGGCGCGCGCGAAGCCCGAAGACGAAGGCGGCGTGCAGTCGGCGGTCATCGCGGCCTTTCCGAACGTTACCGTCATTCCCGTCCGCGAAGTACTCGAGCGTCTCTCCGCCGTCCTCGACCAGATCGCCCTCGCCATCCGGCTCCTCGCCGGGGTCAGCGTCGCCACCGGCTTGATCGTGACCGCGGGGGCGCTCGGCGTGAGCCGCTATCAACGGCTCTACCAGAGCGTGCTTCTCAAGGCGCTCGGGGCCACGCGCGGCTTCGTGGCGCGCCTGTTCGCCGTGGAGTACGCGCTCCTCGGGATGGCGGCAGGGCTCTGCGGCTCGCTCCTCGCGGCCGCCCTCGCCTGGGGCGTGCTCCACTGGGCCCTCGACGTCCGCGTGGGCGTGGGCTCGCCGCTGACCGTGGCCGCCGGCATTGCCGGGGCGACCCTGCTCGCCCTCGGCGTCGGCTTCCTCGGCACCTGGCGACTCCTCGGGCGGAAGCCTCTCGGCGTGCTTCGAGGGGAATGAGCCCGACCACGCTGGCGGACCGGCTCCGCGCCCTGTTCCCCGACGCCTCGGGCCGGAGCCTCAAGCAGTGGCTCGAGTCCGGGCGGGTCGAGGTCAATGGCCGCGTGTGCCGTGACGGGCGGGTGGCCGTGCGCGCCCAGGATCGGATCCATCTGGCCGGCCGCGGCCCCGTCCCCTTTCCCAGAGGCCTCGGGCTCGTTCACGAGGACGCGGCCATCGTCGTGGTGGACAAGCCGCCCGGGCTTCTCAGCGTGGCGACGGAGCGGGAGCGCGATCGGACCGCCTACCGTCTCCTCTGGGACTACCTCCAGGCCGGCCGGTCACGGTCGAGGCCCTTCATCGTCCATCGTCTCGACCGCGAGACCTCGGGCCTCCTCGTCTTCGCCAAGTCGCCCGCGGCGAAGGCGCACCTGCAGGCTCAGTTCGAGGCGCGCACGGTGCTGCGCGTGTACCGGGCCCTCGTGAAGGGGCAGGTGCGCCAGGAGTCGGGCACGCTCGAGAGCCGCCTCGTCGAGGATCGGAGTCTCCGGGTCCGCGCCACCTCGGGCCGGGAAGGGAAGACCGCGGTCACGCGCTATCGCGTGCTCGGGCGCGGAGCCGACACCACGCTGCTGGAGCTGTCGCTGGGGACGGGGCGGCGCCGTCAGATCCGGGTTCAGCTCGCGGGGATGGGACACCCGATCGTGGGCGATCGCGAGCACGGCGGCCCCGCCGGGCCTTTTCGCCGCCTGTGCCTCCACGCCACCTGCCTCGGCTTCAGTCATCCGGACACCGGTCAGGCCATGCGCTTCGAAAGCACGGCGCCGGCCGCTTGGGTATAATCCGCGCGTTCCAAACATCCCTCTCCCCTCAGGGGAGAGGGCAGGGTGAGGGGTGGTTATTCAAGGAGGCACCATGGCCGCGTCGCCGTTTTCCCTCGAGAAGAAGGTCGCGATCGTCACCGGAGGCGGGGTGGGCATCGGCCGCTCCATCGCCGTCGAGTTCGCCCGGGCCGGCGCCGATGTCGTGATCTGCAGCCGCAAGAAGGAGAACCTCGAGCCCGTCGTGGAGGAGATCAAGAAGCTCGGGCGGCGCTCCTTCTGCGAGGCGGTGGACGTGCGCCAGGAGGACGCCGTCAAGGCGCTGGTCGAGCGCACCGCGAAGGAGATGGGACGCGTCGACGTCATGGTCAACAACGCCGGCGCCTCCTTCCGCTCGAAGGTCGAGGACATCAGCGCCAACGGCTGGAACGCCGTGATCGGCATCAACGTCAACGGCGTCTTCTTCGGGTGCAAGTGGGCGGGCAAGCAGATGATGGCGCAGGGTGGCGGCGGGGTCATCATCAATGTGTCCTCCATCGCAGGCGTCTACGGCTCGACCATGATGTCGCACTACGGCGCGGCCAAGGCCGCCGTCATCAACTTCACCCGCGCCCTCGGCATGGCCTGGGGACGCCAGGGCATCCGCGTCAACTGCATCGCCCCGGGACCCATCGAGACCGAGGGCTACCTCGGCGTGCTGACCAAGCAGGATCCGGCCGTGGCCAAGAAGGCCTACGATGCCGTGGCCAGCCGCGTGGGCATGGGGCGCTGGGGCAAGGTCCACGAGATCGCCTATCCCTGCATCTTCCTGGCCTCCGACGCCTCGGCCTTCATGAACGGCGCCACCATCGTCGTCGACGGCGGCCCAAGCGCCCGCGAGGGCGACGAGGCGTCCTGACCAGCGACGAGCAGAGCCAGTGACCAGCCGGCCCTGAGGGCGTATACTCCCGTCAACCAACGGCGTTGTTTGGAACCGGTTTCAGAAAGGAGCCGCCATGAGAGAGGCTGTCGTCGTCGCCAGCTCGCGCACCCCGCTCGCCAAGTCTTTCCGCGGGTCGTTCAACATGACCCGGCCGGACGATCTGGCCGCTCATTGCATCAAGGACGTCCTGGGCAAGGTCCCCCGGCTCGATTCCTCCGAGATCGAGGACGTCATTCTCGGCTGCGCCCAGCCCAACGGCCCGCAGGGCAGCAACGTGGCGCGTGTGGCGTTGATTCGCGCCGGACTCCCCGCGTCGGTCGCGGGCACCACGGTCAACCGCTTCTGCTCGTCGGGGCTGCAGGCCATCGCCATGGCTGCGAGCCAGATCATCCTGGGTGGGGCGGAGGCCGCCATCGGCGGCGGTCTCGAGAGCATCAGCATGATGAAGCGCGACGGCGATCCGAACCCCTGGGTCAAAGAGAAGAAGCCCGGCATCTACATGGTCATGGGCGACACCGCCGAGGTCGTGGCCAAGCGCTACAAGATCACCCGTGAGATGCAGGACCAGTACTCCCTCGTGAGCCAGCAGCGCACGGCGCGCGCTCAGGAAGAGGGCTTCTTCAAGGAAGAGCTCGCCCCGCTGCAGGTCGTGCGCGGCATCATCGACAAGAAGACGGGCGAGATCGCAGGCAAGGAGGACTACTACGTGGACAAGGACGAGTGTAATCGTCCGGACACCACGCTGGAGGGGCTCCTCAAGCTGCCCCCGCACTTCGACAAGGACAGCGGCCAGGGCACGGTGACGGCGGGCAACTCCTCGCAGCTCTCCGACGGCGCCTCTGCCACCCTCCTGATGTCCATGGACCGCGCCAAGGCCCTGGGCGTCAAGCCCAAGCTCATCTTCCGCGGCTTCGCGGTGGCCGGCTGCGAGCCGGACGAGATGGGCATCGGTCCCGTCTACGCGATTCCCAAGCTCCTCAAGCGGCAGGGGCTCAAGATGGACGATATCGACGTGTGGGAGCTCAACGAGGCCTTCGCTTCGCAGGTCGTGTACTGCCGCGACAAGCTCGGCATCCCGATGGAGAAGCTCAACCTCAACGGCGGATCGATCTCCATCGGCCACCCTTTCGGCATGACGGGCTCGCGCATGGTCGGCACCATCGCCAGCGAGATGCTGCGGCGCAAGGCGCGCTACGGCGTGGTCACGATGTGCATCGGTGGGGGCCAGGGGGCCGCAGGTTTGTTCGAAGCCTGCAACTAGGCGGCTGAAAAAGGCCCATCTGCTTCGTTAGCGACGGCGGCGGCACCCGCTCAACGTACAGCGAGTACGCCTCGGGGTGCCGCCGCCGTCGCTGCCTCGCATCTGGACCTTTTTGAGCCGCCTACGCGTCACGCACGGCCGCTTAATACTTCTCTCACGCGGCGCACGAGCTGCTCGGGGTTGAAGGGCTTTTCCAGGAAGGCCGTGCCCGGCTCGAGCACGCCGTGGTGGACGATGGCGTCGTCGGTGTAGCCCGAGACGAACAGAACCTTCATCTCGAGCCGGACGGCGGCCAGCCGGCGCGCGAGATCCGCCCCGCTCATCGTGGGCATGACCACATCGGTGAGCAGGAGATGGATGGGACCCGAGTAGCGCTCGGCGATCAGCATGGCCTCGCCCCCGTGCCCCGCCTCGAGCACCGTGTAGCCGTACATCTGCAGCGTCTCCAGCACGACCGCCCGCAGCTCGTCCTCGTCCTCCACGAGGAGCACGGTCTCCGTTCCCCCACCCGCGGGCTGGCGCGGCTCGGGGCTGGGGGCGATCTCCACGCTCTCCTCGATTCGCGGCAGGTAGATCTTGAAGGTCGTGCCGGCGCCGGGCGCGCTGTGGACGGAGATGCCGCCGTCGCTCTGCTGGACGATACCGTACACGGTGCTGAGGCCGAGCCCCGTCCCCTTGCCCTGCTCCTTGGTGGTGAAGAACGGCTCGAAGATCCGCGCCTGGGTCGCCGCGTCCATGCCGGTGCCGGTGTCGGTCACCGCGAGCACCACCGTGGGGCCGGGACGCGTCCCCGCGTGCTGGGCCTCGCCGTCCGTCAGCTCGACGTCGCTGGTCTCGATGGTGAGCTTGCCCCCGTGAGGCATGGCGTCGCGGGCATTCACGACCAGGTTCACGATGACCTGCTCGAGCTGGCCCGGATCGGCTTTGACCCGCCCCAGCGCGGGCGGAAGGACGGTCCGCAGCGCGACGTCCTCGCCGATCAGGCGCCGCAGCATGGATTCCATGTTCTCCACCACGGCGTTGAGGTCGAGGACCTTGGGCTGGAGGACCTGCTTGCGGCTGAAGGCGAGCAGCTGTCGGGTCAGCTGGGTGGCGCGCATGGCCGTCTTCCGGAAGAGCTCGATGTCGCGACGCATCGGGTCCTCGGGACGGAGCCGCTTGAGCAGGAGGTCGCTCCGACCGAGCACGACGGTCATGAGGTTGTTGAAGTCGTGCGCGATGCCGCCGGCGAGGCGCCCCACCGCCTCCATCTTCTGTGACTGGCGCAGGCTCTCCTCGAGCACCCGGCGGCCCGTGAGGTCCTTGAGCACCCCGACCGTGCCCGTGAGCGCCCCGCTCGCGTCCCGGAGGAGGGAGATGGAGGCAGAGCCCACGAGGGTCCGGCCGTCCTTGCCGCGGACCACAGCCTCGTAGTCGCGCACCCGCCCTTCGGCGAGGAGCCGCGCCATGACGGTGCGGGCTTCGTCGGGACCGCTGACATAGAACTCGGCGGCGGTGCGCCCGAACGCCTCGTCGGCCCCATAGCCGAACATCTCCTCGGCGCCGGGGCTCCAGTACGTGATGCGGCCGTGGACGTCGGTGGTGACGATGGCGTCGGCCGAGCTCGCCGCGATCGACTGGAGGAAGTCGCGCGCATCGCGGACCTCCTGGTAGAGCCGTGCCGTCTCCAGCGCGATGGCCGCCCGGTCCGCGAAGGCTTCCACCACCTGCACTTCCTCGTCCGTGAATTGCCGGCCCACCGTGTCGCCGAGGGACAGGGCACCGATCACCCGCCCCTGCACGACGAGGGGCACGGCCAGCACCGCCCCGAAGCCCGCCCGCTTCATTCGCGCCTGATGGTCGGGCGGCTGAGGAATCCGTGGATCGGCCAGCAAGTCCGAGGTGACCACGGGCCGGCGCGAGCGCGCGGCGAGGCCGATGGCGCCCTGCCCGAGCGGGTAGACGAGCCGGCTTCCCGCGCCCACGCCGTGATCGCCCCGGAGGCTCAGCGATTCGAGATCCTCCGTCTCCGGCCGCAGACGGAAGAGGGCCGCGTTGGCCACGCGGAGCAGGGTACGCACGCTCTCCACGATCCGATCCGACACCTCGGCGAGGTCGAGCGACTGGCCGAGCAGGCGACCGATCTCGGCGTGGGCTTCGGCGGTGCGCCGCCGCCGCTCCGTCTCCTGGAGGAGGCGCGCGTTGTCGATGGCCACCGCGGCCTGGCTCGCGAGGAAGCCCATCAGCTCCCGCTCCTCGTCGGCAAAGCTCCGATGCTCGCCGAAGAAGATGGAGAGCACCCCGATCGCTCGATCCCGGGCGATCAAGGGCAGTCCCGCGTACGCGTGGAGATCGGCCGCCTCGACGAGGTGCCGATTGACCCAGCGCGGCTCGTGGTCGATGTTCTCGACGAAGACGGGAGTGCGTGACTCGTAGACGACGCCCGCCACGCCCCGGCCGTACGGGACCTCGCCCGTCTCGAAGATCTCGGACGGCCTCGTGGAATCGCGGGTGAAGTGGCGCCCGACCCGAAGCACCCCCGTGGCCGAATCGTCGACCAGCACCCCCGCGACCTTCGCGCCGAGAAGCGCGACCGCCGCCTGGGCCACGGCCTCGAGCACCCGTTCGCTGTCCGTGGCGGCGGCGATCACGCTCGACGCGCGCGCGAGCACCGCGAGCTTCTCCGCCCGCGCGTGGCCTACCTCGGCGAGCGTGCGCATGGCGCTCTCCGTCCGCTTGCGCTCGGTGATGTCGAGCATGACGCTGACGGTGGCCACACGGCCCCGCCACGTGATCGGCGTGACGAGGCACTCCATGGACACGAGCGAGCCGTCGACGCGCTGGGCCTGGAACTCGTACCGCGTGGGCACGGCCTCCCCGCGCTCCTGCGCGCGAGCCATGTCGAGGATGCGCGCGCGATCGTGAGGCGCCACGTGGTTGATGGCGCGCAGACCGAGCAGCTCGGCGGGACTCTCGTAGCCCAGGAGGCGGGCGATGGATTGATTGGCGTAGCGGATCACCCCAGCCTCGTGGATCACGATGCCCTGGAGCGAGCCTTCGACGATGGTCGCGTGTTGCTGGGTCTGCAGGCGAAGTCCGGCGTGGATCCGATGGCGCTCGACGATATGAGGCAGCGCGCGCGCGAGCCGCAGCGCCCAGCCCCGGCTCATCACGCGGCAATCGTCGGCGCCCTCGTGGTAGGCGCGGCGGGACAGGCTGGGGTCGTCACGTCGGGCGAGGGCGATGAGGGTCACCGCGGGGTCCGCGGAGTGGATCTCGCGGAGGGCGTGCGCCTCCGAGGTCTCGGGCACCGCGAGATCGAGGAGCGCGACGTCGACGTCTCCTTCGGCCAGGCGCTCGACGGCCTCGGTCATCGTGCCGACGTGGTCGACCTCGACGCGGGGCGTCCGGCTCCGATCGAGGGCGGCCACGAGCGAGCGGGCGGCGGCGGGATCGGACTGGATCAGAAGGACCCGCAGGCACGGCTTGACGGCAGGATCGAGTCGCGGCCGGTTCGAGACCTTCGCTCCTCCCGGAGGCTGAAGGCGCGTGGACTGCTGATCCTTCCGCGCGTAGACGTTCTGAGCGACGCTACTCGCAGACTTTGCTCGGGCCATCGACACTCCCTGACCACCTCGGGCCATGCGCCGCCAAGAACAGCCGACGTCGCCATCATATCCTCTGGGTCGGGAAGCCCACGCATGCGCAATCGCCGTCGGAGGCGGAAGGTCTTGCACCACCGGTGCGGCAGACTTGTCCCGCGGCCCGCGACCGGCTGTGGTAGGGAAGTAACCGGCGAGCTAGGCCCCGGCGAGATCGCCGAAGGAGCCGAGAAGAGAGCCGATGGCGACCCTCCGGGCCTCGAGCCAGGCGCGGGTCGCGCAGCAGAAGCCGTTGACCAGATCGCCCTGGCCGTCGGCGGGAACCGATACCCCGTGTGTCACGAGGTACACGACGACCGCGAAGCTCAGCATCGTCTCCAGCTGCGTCCGAACCATCGCTCTCCCCTCCTTTCTGTTCGCTGCTGCCCGTAAGACTGCCCGCCGCCCAGCTCTGTTTACAGCCGAGACGCCGTAAACGCTCCGCGCGGCCACGGCGTCTGGCCATCAAGGAGGGGCGCTTCGAGGCCCCCCGGGGAGGAATGGACATGAGGCTCAACGGGACGGTCAACATCGAGCGGGACGACAACGCCAACTACGTGGTCACCTATGCGCCGATCGGGGTGGATCACGTCGGCCGGCCCCAGCGCAGGTTCAAGGGCTGGCAGCACCTCGTCGCCTTCCTCCAGGGGCCGCTGCACGTCGGCGCGCCGGAAGTCCGCAGCGCGCTGAACGCGCTCTTTCGCAATGGAGCTTTTTGCCTGGACGGGGTCTGGCTCAGCGAGGCGGAGATCACGGAGCAGGGCCTGGGGCCGGTCTTCTGTCTCGAGGCCCCCGGGGGCCTCGCCTACGCTCACGCCTGATCGAGATCAGCTACTGATCTGGAATCGCAACAGGGCGTGGGCGCGCCGGAGCGAGGCCTCGGCCTCGTGGGGCGCAGCGCCGCGGGAGAAGATGAAGCCGAGATACTCGGAGCCCTCGGGCAGCGGCACGATCCGCTGACCCCTGTGCATCGAGATGGTGATGTCCTCGATGCCGGGCACCGCGCGCGCCTGATCGAGGCCTTCGACGCTCTGCAGGATGCCGCCGCGCGGGATGGGAATCATCATGACGCCGGCGGCGGGACGCTCGCGCTCCAGGGACGCGATGGGCCAGCCCAGAGCATGGCGCAGGATGATCTCCTCGAGCGTCATGCCCGTGCCGAAGCGCAAGGTCCGCGCGCACAGCCCGCCGATGGAGCGCGCGGCCAGCTCGATGAGCCAGGGACCCGCGTCGTCGATGCGCAGCTCGGCGTGCACGGGGCCGTCGGTGAGGCCGAGGGCCCGCGCGGCCCGCGCGGCGCAGTCGCCGACGGCGCGCTGGCTCGCCGCGGGCAGCCGCGAGGGCGTCACGTAGATCGTCTCCTCGAAATAGGGCCCGTCGAGCGGATCGGGCTTGTCGAAGAGGGCCAGCGTCTGGAGCTGACCCGCCGTCAGCATTCCCTCGAGCGCGACCTCGACGCCGGGCACGAAGCTCTCCACCAGGATCTGCGAGGCGCCCTCGCCGAGCGCGCGGACCTCCGGCAACGCCAGGAGGGCGGCGAGCCGCGTCCACGCGGCGGAGAATTCCGCCGGGGAGTCCGCCCGAATCACCCCGCGGCTCGCGGACAGGTGAAGGGGCTTGAGCACGCACGGATAACGCACGGCCTTGGCCGCGGCCGCCGGGTCCTCCTCGACCCCGAAGGCCGCGAAGCCGGGCTGGGGCACGCCCGCGCGCCCGAGCGCCTCCCGCATCGCGAGCTTGTTCCGGGTGGCGCGCACGGCCGCCATGGGATTCGCGCGCAGCCCAAGGGCCTGCCCGATGGCCGCGCCCACCACGGTGGTGGCGTCGTCCACCGGCACCACGGCCGCGATGGGATATCGCCGCGCGTAGTCGCTCACCTGTCGCACGCTGGCCGCGGGATCGGCGAAGGGAAGGGTGAGCAGCCGCTCCGGCACCGCTTCGGCCAGGGCATTGGGCTTCTCGGCGGCGACCACGAGGTCGACCTCGAGCCGGCCCGCCGCTTCCACGAAATCCTCCGTGCGGTAGGTGGTGGTCGGCACGAGCAGGAGCAGACGCGGCCTGGCCACCGTCAGCCCTTGTAGAAGCGATCGAGCGCAGCCAGGGCGGCCAGCTCCGAGAGCATCGGCGCATGCCCCATGTCCGGCACCTCGACGCGCACGAGGGCCGGCTGGCGGCGTTCCATCTCATCGGCCGTCGCGCGGCTCAGGACATCGCTGTCCGCGCCGCGCACGAGCAGGATGGGGCAGCGGAGCGACGCGAGCGTGTGCCACCAGATCTCCGCGGCCGACTTCATCACCTCAGCCGTCGGCGGGGGCGTCTTGCCGATGGCGGGATCGAACTTGAAGGACCAGCCGCCCTCTCCCTCGCGCACTGCCCAGCGAAGCCCCGCCTCGACTTCGGAGCGTGGCAGCCTGCGTAGCCAGAGATAGCGTTCCCGCGCCCAGTCCACCGCGGCCTCGAAGCTCGGAAAGCTCCCCGGCACCGTGGCCGTGTACATGGCGATTCGCTTGGCGCCTGCCGGATCGATCTCGGGGCCGATGTCATTGAGGGCCAGGCTGAGGACGCGCTGGGGATGGAAGGCGCCGAGCGAGAGCCCGCAGAGTCCCCCGAGGGAAGTTCCGAGAATGTGCACGGCGGGCAGCGCGAGCTCGTCGAGCAGCTTGACCGCGTCCTGAACGTAGTGAGGAATCGCGTAGGTCTCGGGAGCCGTCCATTCGCTCTCGCCGCGACCGCGCAAGTCGAGCGCGATGCACCGGTAGCGGTCCGAGAGACGTTCGGCGACGTGGTCGAACGTGTGGCTCTGCTGGGTCAGACCGTGCAGCATCAGAATCGCCGGTGCCTCGCGCGCGCCCCAGTCCTGCCAGTGGAGTCGCACGCCATTGATGCTCATCCACTCGTCGCGGTACATGGCCGCCTCATTTGGCCCGGGATGCGGTAAGGTGTCAAGCGACGGTGAAGTTCGAGCCGAAACGTGGCCGACGAGACGTAGTCGAGGGCACGGTGAGGCGAGGGCTGAATGGAGGACTCATGTACGCGGGCATCATGATCGAGGCACAGGAAGGCCTGACCTGGGAGCGCTGGTTCAGGCTGGCCCAGGCCGCCGACCTTCTATCATCCCGCGCTCCTCGCCAAGATGGCGGCGGCCGTGGACAACCTCTCCGGGGGCCGCCTCGACCTCGGGCTGGGCGCGGGCTGGAACGAGCACGAGCACGCGATGTACGGCGTGCCGTTCGGGAGCGTCAAGGAGCGGCTCGACCGGCTGGAGGCGGGCGCGCGCGTGATCCGCGCGCTCGAGAAGGGCCAGCCGGTGACGCTTGCCCAGCCGCTCTTCCCGCTCAAGAGCGCGGAGAGCTATCCGCGCCCGCCCGCCGGCCGCTACCGCATCGTCATCGGAGGGCGTGGCGAGAAGCGCACGCTCAAGATCGTGGCCGAGTTCGCCGACGAGTGGAACGTCACGCGCGTGGACCACGCGACCTTCACGCAGAAGCGCCAGATCCTCGCCGAGCATTGCCGCGCCTTCGGCCGCGACCCGGACGCCCTGGCGCGTTCCCTCATGATCCCGCTCGCCATCGGGCGCGACGCGGCCGACGTCGCCAAGCGCATTGCCGCCGCCCGCGCCTTCTTCCCCGCCCTCCCGGCGGACGAGGCGGCCTGGCACGCTGCGTCGTTCCTCGCCGGCTCGCCGGAGCGCGTCATCGCCGACCTCAAGGCGTGGGAGAAGGTGGGCATCCAGCGGGTGCTCCTCCAGATGCTCGACCAGGAAGACATTTCGGCCCTGGAGCTGTTCGCGCGCGAGGTCTTGCCGAAGGTGGCGTGAAAGGCGGTCGGCTCGGGCAGCCGCGGCGGCGATCGATCCCTCGCGTGTGGCCGAGCGCTGTCTGTCCAGCGCCTGACACTGTGTCAGCAGGTCTGACGGTGGACCTGACGGCGTCGCCAAGTCGCTCAGACCCGGAACCGGGAGTTCGGCTGGCTTAATCGACGCTTGTCCGCTCACCCGGAAGGTCTTCGGGTGGCAGGGAAGTTGCGTCATAGGCGGGCCTCGTGAGCACGCCGCGCCCGAGTCGAAACCATCGTTGGACCGCGGGATTCTCGCTGCCCGAGCTCGTGGCCAGTGCCGGTCTCATCGGCGTCCTTGCCACTGTCGCCCTGCCCATGGGCCTCAACTACCTGCCCGCGGCCCAGGCCCGGAGCGGGGCGCGCGAGATCCAGGCGGTGCTGATGCAGGCGCGGATGGTGGCGATCAGCACCCGTCAGTCGATCTGCGCTCAGCCCGTGGCGGGCGGGTACCAGTACCTCCAGGGCAACTGCGGTGGCGCTCCCTGGATGGGGCCCAGCATGAATGCCTCGGGCGTCGCTCCGGTCTCCAGCAACGTGGTCGCGAGCGGGGTCGCGCCCATCTTCACGCCCTTCGGCACCGCGAGCGTTCCCAGCGTGGTCAGCGTGAGCTACGGCACCCAGACCCTGACCGTGACCGTGCAGCCGTCAGGACAGGTGACGATTCCGTGAGCTGGCGACGGGCCGCGCGAGCGGCGAGGGACGGGCGCGGATTCAGCCTGCCCGAGCTCCTGGTCTCCTGCGGCGTCCTCGGCCTCGTGATGGCCGGTGTGGCGGGCGTGCTCGCCACGGGTCGCCAGGTCAGCGTGGAAGGCGACAATCGCGCCCAGGCTCAGCAGACCGCGCGCGCAGCCATGATCATCGAGGAGGAGCTGCGCCTCGCGGGCTACGGCTTCCCCGCCGCCCAGCAGAAGATCCTGGCCGCCTCGCCGACGGGCATCACGTTCTGGGCGGACCTGATCAACGCCTCCACCCGGATCACCGCCAACGCCAACGCGGGCGACACGATCTTGAACGTCGCCAGTGGCACGGGCTTCGCGGTCGGCGATGTCATCTATCTGATGAACAGCGACCAGTTCTGGACGGTCTCCGTCTCCTCCGCCTCGGCCACCACCATCGTCGTGCCCAATCCGGGAGTGCCGGTGGCCCTCCCGCAGGGCGTTCAGGTGGGGCGGCCCAAGCAGATCCGCTATCTCTGGAACGGGATCGACACGGTATTCAAGGACGCGGGCACGGGGCTCGGCTTCCAGCCGCTCGCCACGGGTGTCACCGGCTTCCAGCTCACCTACTTCGACACCAGCGACGTGGCGATTCCCGTGGCCAGCCTGGGCGCGAGCCTCAATCTCATCCGCCGCGTCGTGGTCACCCTGACGGCGCAGTCCGCGGGGACCGACGAGGTCCGTTCCTTCACGCTGACGTCGTCAGTCCGCCCTCGGAATCTCTGAGGACGAAGAGGACCCGTCCATGAACTTCTCAGCACGCAGCTTTGATTTCCGTCGCGCCGAGCGTGGATCGGCGCTGCCCCTGGCCATGATCGTCATGCTCATCTGCTCCATCCTGGGCTTCACCCTGGTCGCCATGGGCATGACGGAGATGCAGATCTCCGGCAGCTGGAAGCAGTACAGCGCCGCCTTCTACGCGGCCGAGGCGGGGATCGAGTCGGGCGTGGTGGCGCTGCGGACCATCCTCGCCAGCACGCCGACGCCCACGGCGGCCCAGCTCAGCGGCATCACGGCGCCCGCCCTCAGCGATCCCAAGCTCTCCTTCGTCAATTATTCGGTGGCCTGGGTCGTGCCTACTCCGCCGAACTCTTATCCAACGACTTTCACGATCGGGCCCTACGCGGGCTTCAGCGGACAGGTCACCGACTATCTCATCACCTCGGAGGTTCGCGGCGACAACGGCACGCGCTCCCGCCTGACCCAGATCCTCCGCCAGGTCCAGGTGCCGCTCTTCCAGTTCGGCGTCTTCTACGGCGCCGGGGTGGACCTCGAGATCGCCCCCGGTCCGAACATGACATTCAACGGCCGCGTGCACTCGAACAGCAACATCTACGTGGGCGCGGGCTCGACGCTTGACTTCGACTCGACCATCACCTCGGCGGGCGGGATCCTCCGCCGCATCAAGCGCGATCCCTCCATCCCGTGGGGCAACAACCCGCGCATCAAGGACGCCAGCGGCAACTATCAGAACCTGAACTTCGACAGCGCGCTCCGGCCGGGATTCGGTAGCGCCTGGACGGCCAGCGCCTGGCAGGCCCAGGCCACGTCCACGTTTGGTGGCACGGTGCGCGACAGCGCCATGGGCGTGGGCCAGATCATTCCCCCCGTCCCGCAACTCTTCTACAATCCGAGCAACCCGGACGTGATCTCTCACCAGCTCATCGAGGTCGCCAACGCGGGCGATGCCCCGGACCTGGCCTCGGCCAAGATGTTTTCCAAGTCGGGATTGCGCGTCGTCAACGGTGCGGTCACCGACATGGGCGGCAATCCCGTCAGCGTGCCCCCCGGCGTGTTCACCACGACGACGTTCTATGACATGCGCGAGCAACGGAACATGGTGGTGACGGACGTCAACGTCGGCCTCCTGCGCTCCAGCGGCGTGGCTCCCGCCAACGGCGTCCTTTACGTCGCGCGGAGCGGGTCGCCGGGTGCCGTCAGGCTCGTCAACGGCTCCCAGCTACCCTCGCAGGGGTTGACGGTGGTGAGCGAGAATCCCATGTACATCCAGGGCGACTACAACACCGTGGCCAAGGTGCCCGCTGCCGTACTCGCCGACGCCATCACCGTGCTCTCGAACAACTGGGCCCCGAACAACAGCGACGCCAAGGGCGATCTCGCCACCATCACGCGGCAGGCCACGGCGACCACGGTCAACGCAGCCTTCGCGCTGGGGCCCTCCGTCGAATCCGTAATGGGCCAGGGCAATGGCCAGCTCGAGAACGACATCCGCTTCCTCGAGGACTGGAACGGCAACACGTTCACGTATGGCGGCTCCATCATCGACCTCTGGCACAGCCAGCAGGCGGTCGGCCAGTGGCAGTGCTGCGGCTCGGGCGGCACCCAGTACTACACGGCGCCCCAGCGCATCTGGAGCTACGACACGCTCTTCAACACCACTCCGCCGCCCGGCACCCCGCAGGGCACCCTGATCCTGCGCGGCGCCTGGTCGCAGCAATAGGCGCGGTCATGTCCGAGCGAAAGCGGCGAAGCTCGAGCCAGCTGGGCATGAGCCTGATCGAGGTCCTGCTCGCCGTGGCCTTCCTCGCGGTGGCCCTGGTCGCCTTGCTGAGCATGCTGACGCAGGGCTCGGTCAGTGTGGTCGCAGGCGGCGGCCAGTCCAAGGCGACGGCTTACGCCCGGCAGATGATGGAGCAGCTTCGCAACCAGCCCTTCACCACCGGCCCGGTCAATAGCACGGACACTCCCGAGGCGGGCATCACGCGCGCGTGGTCCGTCGTGCAGACGGGCGCCACGACGGCCCCGAATCGCCTCGTGACCATCCAGGTCAGCGTCCAGGTCAATCGCGCCACGGGGACGCTCGGCGCGCAGAACATCACGCTGACCACCATGCGCGCCGAGTAGTCGGGGTCAGGTCTCACATTCCAACATGAGCCCAGCGATCGAGAGCATCTCTGGAATGAGCATGTTGGAATGTGAGACCTGACCCCACTAGAGGGGCAGGCGCTCGCCGGCCTGGTGCCAGGTCGGCTCCTGGCCGGGTTGAAAGATCTTGATGCGCGCCGTTCCGTGCGCCATGACCACGCCGTCCTCGACGGTCAGCCACGCGCCCTCCTCGAGCCCCGCCACCGGGTTGGCATTGACCACGTGGTACTCGCGAATGCGGTCGTCGCGCGTCTCGCTGTAGGGCGCCATGGCGGGGTCCATCTCCTTGTAGTGCGGGTTGATGTTGAAGGCGACGAGCCCGAGCGCGTCGAAGCGATCCAGCGCCACCACGTTCCAGTCATTCGTGGTCAGGATGGTCGGCCCCGCCACGTTGGCGCCGGCGCTGGCGCCCAGGTACGGCACGCCCGCCTGCACGCGCTCGCGGATCGCAGGCAGGAGACCGGACTCGCGAAGACGCTTCAGCAGCGCGTAGGTGTTGCCCCCGCCCATGAAGAGCGCCTCGGCCCGGGCGAGCACGTCGAGCGGCCGGTCGTTCCAGCGGAGATGGAGGAGCTCGAGACCCGCTCCCTCGGGCGGAGGCGGCTGCAGCATCGCGCTCACCCTCGCGAAGTACGCGGCCTCGTCATGGAGGCTGGCCGCGGTGACAAAGGCCACGCGCCGACGCTCACCCAGGAAGACCGGGAGGGCGGCCCGACCCGCGGGGCCGAGCGGCCCGCCCGAATGCAGCAGAACGCGCATCAGGGGTTGTAAGTCTCGACGAGCCGCTTCAGCTGCGCCATGGACTTGACCATGTAGTGCGCGACGCCGTCGAGGGCGCCCTTGGGGGCCAGGAGGACCGCGGTCAAGCCGACACGGCGCGCGCCTCGAATATCGGAGTCCACGCTGTCGCCCACCATCGCAGCCTCTGCGGGCTCGAGCTGCATGCGGGCGAGGGCCAGCTCGAAGAGCGGAGGCTCCGGCTTGCCGACGACGAGAGGCCTGACGCAGCCCGCCGCCGCCACCGCTTCCACGATGGCGCCGCAGCCGGGGAGGAAATCGTCCCCTTCGACGGGCAGCCGCGGATCGAGATTGGGCGTCAGAAAGGCGGCGCCCCCCGCCACGGCGCGCGCGGCGGCGGTCAGGCGCTCGTACGAGAACTCGAAGTCATTGCCCACCACCACCGCCTGCGCGTCGCGATACTTGCCGACGGGCACGAGATGATGGCCGCCGTCGACCACGGCAGCCTCGAGCTCGGGACCGCCGATGGCGAGCACCCGCGAGGCAGGCCCCACGTGGCTGTCGAGCACGCGGCCCAGGATCTCGAGCGGCGTCAGCACCTCATCGGTGGCCGCCTGCACGCCCAGTCGCTCGAGCTTGGCCTGCATGGTGGCGGCGCGGGCGCGCGAGTTGTTGGTGAGGAAGGTCAGCGCGCGCCCCTGGCTGCGCAGGAGCGCCAGCACGTCGGCGGCCCCAGGCACGAGCACGTCGCCGGTCCACACGCAGCCGTCCAGATCGAAGATGAAGCCGCGCATCTCGCGCAGCCCGCGCCGGGCTCGGGTCACGCGGGCATCCTATCATGCGCCCAGAGGAGCCGGGGTACTGGGCCAATTTGCTTCGCCATACTTCGTTCTCGGTCGCCAGCAACGCTCAACGTACACCCACGTACGCCTCGCATTGCTGGCTCCCTCGGGCCTCGTCTGGCTCGCAACTTGGACCAGTACCTGGCTGCGGCGGGCCGGCGAAAATCCGCTGGCCGGAAGGGGTGACCGCGCTAAATTCGATTCATGGCCAAGCATAGGCAGGCGCAGACGTATACCCTGCGACGGGCCTCGTCTGTCGTCTTCTGCATGATCTCCATCCTCCCCCTGCTCCTCTTCGTGTACACGCTCTACGCTCTGGACGCGCTTCACCAGAGCGTCGCCCAGATTGGGCTCGCCTCCGCGCTCGCGATGTCGCTGATCGGCTTCTACATCTACTCGGTGATGATCTCCCGGCTCTCGGCCATCCTCCGCGATCTCGAAGAAGCCGAGGCGCAGCCCCCGCCGCCCGCCGCCCCGACGGGCACGCTGGTGACGGCGGCCCTCGAGCCCACGCCAGGGATGGCGGCGCCGGGAGTGCCCAGAAACACGGCGCCCCCCGGCCGGCCGAGCCCCTTCACGGCGAGAAATCCCAAGGGCACGGGCGGACGGACCAGCCTCGTGGTCCCCGGCATGGGACGGATCACCGAGCTGAAGTCCAACGATGGGGGGGGCCTCGGCGATCTCGATTCGATGTGGAAGGCCGAGGCCCAGCCCCTCCTGGGCAAGCGCGTGCTCGTCGCCGTTCGCAACGCCGCCGACCCCATCAAGGGCACGCTGGCGCAGGTGACCAACGACGGCGTGATGATCGACCAGGACGACGGCAGCAAGGTGGGGATCAGCTACAACCGCATGTCGGCCATCGAGGCCAATTCCGCCTCCGAGCCTGCCTGAGAGTCGCTAGCGCGGTCCGCGTAGCGGCGCGCACGGATCGCCGCGCTCGACCCCGGGGGTGAGCCAGCGAATGTAGCTCGAGCGGGGTCCCGGCAGCGACTCACCCGGTGCCGCTTCCACGAAGTCGACGATGAGCTGGCGCGTGCCGGGACGCAGAGCGTGAAGCTGATCCGGTAGCCCGCCTCGGTCCAGGTGGCCCCGCCCCACGATGACCACGACCCGCCGCCCCTCGTCGAGGGCCTGGCCGATGTGGCGCGCCATGACGACGTTGCGCGCGTGCCAGGCCTGCGCCATGAACGGGATGGCCGCGGCGGGGAGCAGCCCGCAGTGCGCCTCGGCAATCTCGCGCTCGAGCCGCGCCTCTCGCTCCGGATCAGGCCGAAGTCGCGAGGCGACTCTATCGCGCTCGGCCCCGGGAAGAACGCCGAGCCCCTCCTTCGCGATCCGACGGACCGTGGGGAGATCGAGATCGGCCGCGAGCACGGGCAGGCGATCAGTGAGGGCAAGCTCGAACAAGGGCTGGTACATCGCGAAGTCGGGCCAGCCCCGCTCGCGCCAGCGCAGGCGGGCATCGAGGGCGGCGCCGTCGGCACCGCGCATGGCCTCGTCCACCTCTGGCTGCTGTTCCTGGGTGAGCATCTCGAAGGCCAGCGCGGGGCGGGCGCCGGCCCGGAGCATTGCCTGGAGCACGCGCGCCTGATGGGCGTGGTGCTCCGGGTTGTCGTGGGTCTCCCCGAGATAGACGACGCGCGCGAGACTCGCGCGGGCGGCGACAAGGCGCGCCTGGCCCTCGGGGTTGCCGTCCTGGGGGAGGACGAAGCCACCGGCGGCGGCCGCGCAGCCGCCCAGAGCGAGCGCGGCGGCCAGGCCGGCGAGCGCCGAGCGGCTAGCTCGTCCGCCGCCGCACGAGCGCGTCGAGGGCATGGCGATGGCGGGGGTCATCGGGCTGCAGGCGGCGCGCTTCCCGGCAGGCCGCTTCAGCTTCCTCGAGCCGCCCCAGTCGCGCGAGCACGTCGGAGAGCCGCGCGTACGCCTCCGCGTGATCGGGCTTGATCCGGATGGTCTCGCGATAGGCCCGCTCGCAGGCCTCGTGCTTCCCCTGCTTCTCCAGCGCGGTCCAGAGGTTGAAGTGGCTCTGCGCATCGTCGGGCCGCAAGCGCAGCGCCTCGCGGTAGACGGCCTCCGCCTCGACGTGGAGTCCCTGGGCCAGGAGCACGCGGCCGAGGCCGCGATACGAGGCGATCCGCTGTTCCTTCACGCGGATCGCCTCGCGGAAGGCCACGGCAGATTCGGGCAGACGGCCTTGCTCGCTCAGCAGCTCACCCAGATCCGCCCAGGCGCGCGCGTAGGCGGGATTGTGCAGGACGGCGTCGCGAAACGCGCGCTCGGCCATCTCGTAGCGGCCTTGAAAGTAGAGGCTCATGCCCAGGCCGCGGTGAAGCGAGGCGCCCTCGGGCTTGCGATGGAGGGCCTCGCGGTAGGCGCTCTCCGACTCGGGGTGACGCCCCTGACGGCCGAGGCCCAGGGCCAGGTTGGCCCAGGCGATGACGTCGCCGGGATTCAGGCGAATCGCCTCGCGCAGCTCCACTTCGGCGTCGGCGTGTCGCCCTTGCCGGCCGAGGGCAATGCCGAGATCCAGGTGATGATCGGCGTTGCCGGGGTCGAGCCGGACGGCTTCGCGGAAGGCCGCCTCGGCGTTCGGCTCGAGGCCCTGAGCCTCGAAGGCCGCGCCGAGATCGGCGTAGAGATGCGCCGCGCCGGGCCGGAGCGCGATGGCGCGCGCGCACGCCTGCGCCTCCGTCTCCCAGTCGGCCTGGCGCCGGGCCACCGAGGCGAGGCCGACCCATGACGGGAGATCGGACGGGTCGAGATCGACCGCCTGCTGAAAGGCCGCGCGTGCCTCCGGCAGCCGTCCCTGACGCTCGAGGGCCAGACCCAGGCGTCGGCGCCAGGGCGCGCGATCGGGCTCGCGCTTCACCGCCTCGCCGAAGGCCTGGGCCGCCTCGCCATGATGCTTGAGTCGCCAGAGGGTCAGGGCGAGGCCGCCATAGAGGCGCGCTGGCTGCGGGTGACGTCGGA
>WNGQ01001188.1_pt1 | contig 56740 bp, 59 predicted proteins | sample 5407661 | NCBI WGS metagenome assembly WNGQ01 (sample SAMN13153382, study PRJNA577476) | soil metagenome | isolation source: 60 cm soil or saprolite under Garry oak tree replicate 2 | place: USA:California | collected 2016-06-15 | reverse complement strand
TCGAAAAGTGGACAGTGCCCGCTGCGGCGCTCTACGCGACTCTGCGTGGAGTCCGCCCAGCGGGCCTTCGGGCAACTGAATCCGGCGCCTTTTGGCTTGGCCGTAGAGCTTCACGATCGCAAGTGACGAGTGTGATAGTGCCGCGCGGCGCCGGCGTGATCGAGCGTGCAAACATGTGGCAGTTATCACCCGAGGTCTTTGGAACTATCTCGCGGTGGGCGCTGACGCATGAAGTAGTCATGCTCGGGATGTTCCATATCCACATAGGCACTTCCGCGCGAATGTCCCGATGGGATCGCGAAAGGGTCGTCCAGGTGCCGGGCGTCTTGTCTGTGATCGCTGCCAACGCTGGTGTGGAACAGAATCATCGAACGTGGGCCTGGTACGTCTATGAAGGGTCAGGCTACCGCGAAATGGACCCTGTCGAACGCGACCTTCGGATAGAAATCAGTGCTCATCTTCCGTGCAGCGCATGGACGGCCGACGCCGGGTCTATCCGAGTGGTAAATCCATGATCCGGCGGGAAGCCAGCCGGCCGATCAGGTGGGGCGCGCACGTTTCTACGCTTCCCGAGATGAAGATAGAGAGGCGTCTTCTTCGTGCGCGTGTTGCAGTCAGGTTAGAGCCAGGCCTTCGGGCAACCAGAGATTCACGGGAGACCGCGGCCTTCGCCGCCAATCAGCTATCTCGCTTTGTCCCTGATGTTGCAATTGTTCTGCCGGCGCGTGACGACGACTCCGAAATGGACAAGTCTCTCGCGCAGGCAGCAATCGATGAGCGTGGCGTCAGACTGCTTTCAAGCAGCCGCGTAAATTGGGACGACTACGACGCGGTGCTCACAGTGGGCCGATCCGTGGCATTCGATCGGCCGACTGCCACCGTGAATTCGAATGGCTGGGTCGCACGGATGTCCGCGGGCGGAAGATCGCCCCTTCCATTAGATCGAACAGAACCTAATCCAATAGGTGCCCTCGCAGCTGCGTGTCTTGGGGTCTCTGCCATCGCTTTGAATCTGATGGGCATGCCGATGCCACCGGTTGAAAGTGAAATTTCGCTGTTTGATCTGAGCCAGGGAAGCCCAGGCAGCCTCCCGCTTGGACCTTCGCTACCAGTTCGGCCGATGGTGCTTGATGCCCTACTCGTCGGATGTGGAGGAGTAAGCAATGGATGGGCTTATGCCATAAGGCGACTGCCGATACAGGGCAAATTACACGCCATTGACAAGCAAGCTCTTCGAGAGTGGAATCTCGGGCCATACGTGTGCTCCACACGGGCATGGTTGGGGCGCCCAAAGGCTGAGATGCTTCAAAACGCGCTGGCGCCGCACATTAACGTCGTACCGCATTCCGAGCTGCTGGAGCACTTTAAGCTCAGGCTCGATTCCGGGCTTGTTGCAATGACTCCGATAGTCGTTGTTGGTCTCGACGAGATCCCTGCCCGACATGTCGTGCAGCGGCTTTGGCCAGACTTCCTGATCGACATGGCAGCAGGCAATACAACGACCCAGTTGATAACGCATCGGCGGGGCAGCGGATCGATTTGTCTCCTCGAGGCGCTTAAGGCCAATAGGCCCGGAGATGCGTACAAACCGTTATCCATGGAGACGGGCTTGGCACCCGAACGGATTCGGAAGAATGGTACCGAGGTGATATCGCAGGCTGACGTTGATGCCGCCCCGCCGCGCCACCGCATGGCTCTGCGGGAGGCACAACGCCAGCGACGGCAGATCTGCGGCTACATCAGTAGACATAACTTGACCCGCGAAGTTGACTCAAACGACTTTGCGGCCGCGGCCCCATTTGTCACAGGACTGTCGGGAGTCGTGGGCGCAGCTGCGACGACCCGAGCGCTAATGCGCCTGACGGAGCCTGTTCATCATCAACTGGATATACAGGCGATGGCGAGCCGCGTGCTCCGGATGGCGTGCGAGCCGGCATGCGAGTGCCAAGGCGCATAACCGTCGAGGCGTCTGGCTACGTGTGGTTCTAGCCTAGGGTCCTGGAGCCCGGTTTCCGGCCGGGATGTGGTTCCAGTTCACGGCGCTGGAGGATCCGCTCCCGTAGTGCAGGCCAGCCCCCTTGCTGCGCCAATTGCTGGACGGCCTCGCGAATGATGAGCTGGGGCTTCACCGTAATGCGGTCTTGCCTGTGTGCGTCAGCGATCACATCGTGAAGCCAGCCCCAGAGAGTCTCATTGAACGGCACGGTAACGGTCCCAGCATCGAGAGGAGCTTGCGCGGGATCACGTCCGGGCTCCGGGCTGACGACTTTAAGGCCCATAGCGAATACGGTAGCCAAATTGCCTATTGCGTTGTCACTTTAATTCTATAGAATTAGACCAACTCGGTGATGGCATGATTCCCCTTGAAGTCGACGTTAGACGGGGTATGGGGGCGGTTGAGAACCTGAAGACCACGCGCGGTTGCTGCTGCCTCTTTGGCGGACCTGCTCCCTTGGCCCATGCCTGAGAAGTTCCAAGCCAGGAAGTTCAAGGAACTTCTGGTCTACTTGGCCCAGCGGTCCGCCGATGATCCTCTCTACGGCGCGACAAAACTCAACAAGCTGCTCTTCTATTGCGATTTTCTAGCATTCGGCCAATTCGGACGATCGGTTACGGGCGCCAGGTATCAGAAACTTCGCCACGGTCCAGCTCCCCGTCAGCTGCTTCCAATGCAGACGGAGCTTGAAAGCGAAGGAGCTGTCACCGTCCAGATCCGCCAATTCTTCAACCAAGTCCAGCGCCGGCCGATTGCCCTGAGGCCACCAGACCTCACGCTGTTCAGTGGCGAGGAGATTGCGCTTATTGACATGCTGCTTGAGGTGTTGCACCGGTACAACGCATCGGAAGTCAGCGCTCTGTCGCATCTTGAAGCGGGATGGCAGTTGGTCGATGATGGTGAAGACATTCCGTATGAGACGGTTTTTTTGTCCGCGCCTGCGCTCACTTCTGATGACATAGCAGTTGGACAAGAGCTCTGGCGAGCCGCCGGCGGGTTCGCAGCCGAGGCGTAGAGATGTCCGGCGAAGCGGTCTCTTCCAGACGCAAGCCTCACTGATCCAACCGCGCGCGTCCCGCTTCGAACAACAAATTCGCAGCGTCGAATTCGCCCTATCGCGCGCCGCCGAAGTCTGGCCGATTGTTCCGGAGACCAATCTGCGCGTGATCAAGACGGATCCGTTTCCCGGAGCACCACGCTTGAGGGTCTACTACACGATTGACGATGTCCACTACTGCACACTTCAGCAAATAGAGTTGCTAGAGGGACCTGCTGAGATAGAGCTGAAGTGAGGGCTTGGCCTCTGCTGGGAGCAATCCTCGCATCCGCCCTCGCTTCAGCCAACTTGACGCCACCACTCCGTCGATTCCGACCCTGATTGAATCGGCATGACAGTCCTCTATTCGATCTATACAGCTGAGGGATTGATTTGGGCAGCAGACCGCATGCTGTTGCAGCCAAATCAGCAGGGTGGCTACCAGATCCACTCGGTGATCCACCGAAAGATCTTCCGCATCCCTGGGCTGGGCGACCACAACCAAGGCGGACTAATTGGTTACTTCGGCCAGGCATACGTCGGAAACCAATTGATGGCGACTTGGCTGCCTGCCAATGCGGCCCAGTTTGGCGGCCATGCTCGAATCGGTCCCTTTGCTCGGCACGTTGTCCAACGATTCCGGCTCGCAGCCGCGCCAAATCAGCGACATACCGCCGTGGGGTTTCATGTAGGAGGGTTCGAACGCCGACATGGAGTCCGCGTGCCGGTGTTCTATTTCGCTCGTAACGCGGAGTTGGACCCTGCGACCGGTGGATATCAGCAGCTCCACCAGAATTGGGCGTTTGAGGTGGACGAACAATGCCTCACACAGTTGCTGCAGGCATTTCCTATCGCGCATCTACGGACTGGTCTTCAGCAAGCAATTCAACAGGGCCATGGGATTCCTATGTGGTACCGGAATGGAGATGTGCCTGGCTTTGCGAACGTAACAGGTGCTCTCGAAGCTGGAATCAGGGGCATGCTCATCCAGCGGCCGGGATATACGGTGCCGAAGACCCTAACGCGATGGGAACGGCTCGCGAAGCTTCTTGTCTCCGCCGCGAGGTCTAGCGCCCGACCTATTTACGTTCGGCAGGCGCGGCGGCACGAATCGCCTCGAGCTGGCTGGTCACCTCGCCGTAGTGCACCCGGATGTGCGACACGGCCGGCCGTGCGAGGAACTGCCACCTCGGAATGCCGTCCAGGTCAGCCACCTCGTCCCAGACCGGCGGGGATTGATACGACGGACGACGCGCATGGGCCGTCTTCAGGTCGACGGTGCCCGCGAGGTCCGCCGGCGATAGCCCGGACATCCACGCCATGACCGGCTCGCGCAGCGCGGTGATGTACTCGAGCACCCGGAGCCTGGGTATGCGCATGGCCACCCCGTCTGCCGACTCGCGCGGCGTGCCGGCGCCGAACATCGCTGCTTCTGAGCTTATGTCGCTCCACTCCTCCGCGTAGGCCACTTCATCACCGCCGCGAAGCACGCAGTTGACGGTCCAGTCGATCGTGCGAGCACCGTGCCAGACCGTGAAGCCGACCAGGTTGGCGTGCGGAAACGCACGCGACGTCCACTCGGTGTCAGTCGTGTCGCGGGCGAGCTCGGTCAGCAGATTGAAAGATCCGTTCAGCTGAAACCACAGCAGCTCTTTGATGTCGGCGTCCATCGGCAATCTCCTGTTCGACCTAGCCTATCAGCGTGCTGCGGTCCGCTCCGGTCGATAGTTTTCGCCTGGTTCTTGGCCGTTGAAAGCAGTCGTCTACGACCGATACGGACCGCCGGACGTGCTGCGACTCACAGAAGTCGAGAGGCCGGCACCCAAAGAAGACGAGATCTTGGTCAAGATCCACGCCACTGCCGTGACCCGCGCGGACGTTGAAACCCGCGCTGCCAACCGGCGCAGCGGCCCCCTGGTCTCGGCGCTGAGCCGCCTCGTCTCGGGCGTCCGCCGGCCCAGGCAGCCGATCCTCGGCAGCGAGTTCGCCGGCGAGGTCGAGGCTGTCGGCGCGGCAGTCAACGAGTTCGCCGTCGGCGACCAGGTCTTCGGCTCCACTGGGTTCAGGTTCGGTGCGGCAGAGCTCGCGCGTCGCGCATATGGCAAAGGGGATGAGCTTCGAGGAGGGCGCGGCGATCTGCGACGGCGGCCTGAACGCGCTCTGGTGTCTAAGGCAGGCCGACATCCAGAAAGGCCAGCGATACCTCATCTACGGCGCGTCCGGGGCGATCGGTACCGCGGCTGTGCAACTGGCTAAGCACTTCGGAACCGACGTGACCGCGGTATGCAGCACAAAGAATCTCGACTTGATGGGATCGCTGGGAGCGGACCGCGCGATCGACTACACGAAGGAGGACTTCACCAGGAACGGCGAGAGGTACGACGTGATCCTCGATGCCGTCGGCAAGCATTCGTTCAAGCGCTGCAAAGAGTCGCTGAAGGCCGGTGGCAAATACCTGGCTACCGACGGTCTGAAGAATCTGCTCCTGGCGATCTGGACTCCCCGCTTTGGCGACAAGAAGGTGATCTTCTCGATCCCGCCCCGCTACACGAAACAGGACGTCTTCTTTCTCAAGGAGCTCATCGAATCCGGCCGGTTCCGCGCCGTCATCGATCGCAGCTACCCAATGGAGGAAGTGATCGAGGCGAGCCGCTACGTGGAGACCGAGCAGAAGACCGGGAACGTCATCCTGCAAATCACCGGCCGCTAGGAGCCGCCGGAGGGTGGCGTCGAGCCCACCTCCGGCGTCCTGCTGGCTACATCAAGCCGATGACGTGACCCTCCGGGTCCGCGAACAGCGCGATCGTCGTCTCCGGCGCGACCTGGGTCAGCGGCATGAGCACCCGGCCGCCAAGCGTCTCGATCTTGGCGAGGGTGGCCTTCGCGTCGCCGGTGTGGACGCGGTGCGTCCCCGATGCCGCCGGTGATGGTCTGGCCTTCGCCGCGCAGCATGCCGTAACCGCCGGGGTTGCTGGTGTCGAGCTTCCAGCCGAAAACATCCTCGTAGAACTTCTGGAGCTTCGCCCCGTCCTTGCCGGTAACTTCGACGTGAACGACAGGATTTCCCATGATCCGACCTCCAAATGAACCAACTTGAGCTGGCCGGCTTTCCGGCCTCATCCACAACGACGAACAGGCGAGGGGCAAATCGACACGACGGGAGCGTTGTAGCGTGACTCCTGTGAAATTTCCAGGCTGGCGCGGCCGGTCGAGCTTCGGCAGCGCCTACAGCGCGTACAGCGTGTTCAGCCTGGCCAGCGCGTTCAGCGCTCTGTCGTTGCTCAGCATCGGCAGCGCAGGGTCGATCCTCAGCGTCGGCAGCACCGGCTCTATCCTGAGCATCGGCAGCGCCGGATCGATCCTCAGCATCGGCGGCGCGGGTTCATTCCTCTCGATCGGCGGCAGGTCCGGGCGCCGCGGCTGATGCCCGCAGGGCGCCGCCGCGCCGGCGCCCGCCACACCGGATAAGCACAGACCTCGTCAGGACATCGCCGGGACCCTGGGCAGCTCCTCGATCGCGGCGTCGATTCTCGATTGCGAAAGCTCGATGTCTTCGAGCTTGCCGGCGAAATACGCGTCATAGGCGGACATGTCGAAGTGCCCGTGGCCCGAGAGGCCGAAAAGGATGACCCGCTTGTCGCCCGCCTCGCGAGCAGCGGCCGCCTCCTGCGCTACCGCCCGCAGCGCGTGCGCCGACTCCGGCGCCGGAAGGAAACCTTCGCACCGCGCAAACCGCACGGCCTCGGCGAACACTTCCTTCTGCTTGTAAGCGCGCGCCTCGACCACCTTGTGGTCGACCAGCGCGCACAGCGACGGCGCATCGCCGTGGTAGCGAAGCCCGCCGGAGTGAATTCGGTCGGGCACGAACGAGTGGCCTAGCGTGTACATCTTCACCACCGGGCCCATGCCGACGGCGTCGCCGAAGTCGAATGCGTAAACGCCGCGGGTGAGCGTGGGACATGCCGCCGGCTCGGCGGCGATGAAGCGCGTGTTTGGCATCCGGCCCTTCAGCGTGTCGCCGACGAACGGATACGAGAGGCCGGCGAAGTTCGAGCCGCCGCCGACGCAGCCGATCACCACGTCCGGGTACTCGCCGGCGATCTCCATCTGCTTTCTGGCCTCGAGGCCCACCACGGTTTGGTGAAGCAGGACATGGTTGACGACCGACCCGAGCGAATACTTCGTGTCCTCGTGGGTGGCCGCGTCCTCGACCGCTTCGGAGATCGCGATGCCGAGGCTGCCCGGGGAGTCGGGGTCGTCGGCCAGGATGCCGCGGCCGGCGTTGGTCAGGTTGGTGGGCGAGGCGAAAACCGTCGCGCCCCACGTCTCCATCATCGCCCGGCGATACGGCTTCTGCTCGTAAGACACCTTCACCATGTAGACGGTGACCTCGAGCCCGAACAGAGCGCCGGCAAACGCGAGCGCTGAGCCCCACTGGCCCGCGCCGGTCTCGGTGGTGAGGCGCTTCACGCCTTCCTTCGCGTTGTAGTAGGCCTGCGCGACCGCGGTGTTGGGCTTGTGCGAGCCGGCCGGGGAGACGCCTTCGTACTTGAAGTAGATGTGGGCGGGAGTGTCGAGCACCTTCTCGAGGCGGTCGGCGCGATAGAGCGGACTGGGCCGCCAGATCTTGTAGATCTCACGCACCTCGTCGGGGATCTCTATCCAGGGCTCGGCCGAAACCTCCTGCGCGATGATCGCCTGGGGAAAGATCGGCGCCAGGTCGGCCGGACCCATCGGCTGGAGCGTCTGCGGGTTCAGGTACGGCGCCGGCGGCCCCGGCATGTCGGGCAGGATGTTGTACCAGCGTTCGGGGATGTCGCTCTCGTCGAGTTGGATCTTCTTGGTCACGGCTCCCAGCCTCCCTGAATCCGTACCGAAGGTGCCTCGCCGCCGGGCGCGCGGAGGGCGCCCCTCAATTCGAAAGTAGCGTAGCGCTACCGCCCAGCCCTCGGGCGCCAGCGCAGGTGGCGGCCCCGAGCTGCGTCGCCCCGGATCAGCTCGAGGCGGGGACGTGGGCCATCGGTGCGCCCTGACGGAGGCTTTCTGCTCCCGCGCTGAAACTGCACGGGCCACGGCATGGGGACGTCCTGGTCGGCCGCGGCGTGCAGAGTCCACGCCGGGTCGTAGAGGTGTGCCCGGCCCAGGGCGCAGAGGTCAGCCCGCCCGGCCAGGATGATGCTGTTCACGTCGTCCCAGCCGCTGATTGCACCGACCGCGATAGTCGCGACGCCGGTCACGTTGCGGATGCGGTCCGCGAACGGTGTCTGGTAGCTGCGCCCGAAGCTCGGCTGCTCCTCGGCGACGGTCTGCCCGGTGGAGACGTCAACCGCATCGACTCCATGGGCGGCGAAGGCGCGCGCGACCTCGATCGAGTCCTCCGCCGTCAGCCCGCCCTCGTACCAGTCCGTCGCGGACAGGCGCACCGTGATCGGCCGGGCCGCGGGCCACGCCGTACGAACCGCGTCGAACACCTCGAGCGGATAGCGAAGCCGGTTGGCGAGACTGCCGCCGTACTCGTCATTGCGGACGTTCGTCAGCGGCGAGATGAAGCTCGCCAGCAGGTAGCCGTGAGCGCAGTGGAGCTCGAGCAGGTCGAAGCCGCACCGCAACGCCATTTGGACGGCTTCGACGAACTGCTGCAGCACGAGGTCCATGTCCGCCGGCGTCATCTCGCGCGGCACCTGGCTGACCGGCATGTACGGCAGGGGGGAAGGCGCCAGCAGGTCCCAGTTGCCCGACTCGAGCGGCTCGTCCATTCCTTCCCACATCAGCCTCGTCGAGCCCTTGCGCCCGGAGTGGCCGAGCTGGAGTCCGATCTTCGCCGGCGTCTGCGCATGCACGAAGTCGACCAGCCGCTTGAATCCGGCCTCGTGTTCGGGGAGATACATCCCTGCGCAGCCGGGCGAGATGCGTCCCTCGCGCGACACGCAGACCATCTCCGTCATCACGAGCGCCGCGCCACCCAACGCCTTGCTGCCCAGGTGCACCAGGTGGAAGTCGCCGATCAAGCCGTCGTCCGCGCTGTACATGTCCATCGGCGAGACGATCACGCGGTTCGCGAGCTCGAGATCGCGCAGGCGAAACGGGATGAACATCGGCGGCGTCGGGTCGCCGCCTTTGTTGAACCAGCGCTCGACCTTCTCCACAAACTCGGGGTCGCGCGCCTTGAGATTCCAGTACGTGACGCGACGGCTTCGCGTGAGCAGGTTGAACGCGAACTGCAGCGGCTCCTGGTGCGTGTACTGCGAGATGTTCTCGAACCACTCGAGGCTTGCCTGCGCCGCGCGCTGCGCGCTTTCCACGACCGGCCGGCGCTCAACCTCGTAAGCGGACAGCGCCGCGTCAACGCTTGGGTTCTCGTGCAGGCAGGCGGCCAGCGCGAGCGCGTCCTCCATCGCGAGCTTGGTCCCGGAACCGATCGAGAAGTGCGCCGTGTGGGCGGCGTCGCCGATCAGGATCAGGTTGCCGTCCCGCCAGCACCGCGAGCGCAGTGTGGCGAAACGGATCCAGCGGCTGTTGTTCGCGAGCAGGGCCTCGCCCTGCAGCGCGTCCGCGAAAACCTCCGCGCAGAACTTGATCCCCAGCTTGTCGCTCTCGCCCGGCTTCCAGGTGCGGCCGGCTGAGTCAACCTGGCCGCTGCGGGACCAGCTGCCCTCTTCGAGCTCGACGATGAACGTGCTCATCGATTCGCTGTAGGGATACGCGTGCGCCTGCACCGTCCCGATGTCCGTCTCGGCGATGAAGAACTTGAACGCCTCGAAGACGAGTGGCGTGCCGAGCCACATGTAGCGCGCACTCCGCACGTCGAGATCGGGCTGGAACACCGAGGTGCGCGCGCTGCGGGTCAGGCTGTTGACGCCGTCCGCGCCGACAACGAGGTCAAACGCGCCCTGGAGCTGCTCGAGGTCCGGCGCCGGCTTGCGGTAGTGGATCCTCACGCCGAACTCTTCGCACCGCTCGCGCAGGATCGCCAGGAGCCGCATGCGACTGATGGCGGCGAACCCGTGCCCGCCCGACGTCAGGACCTGGCCGTGGTAATGCACGTCGATGTCGTCCCAGGTCGCGAAATCCCTGGACAACCTCTCGTAGAAGGCTGCATCTGCGTTTTCGATCCCGCCCAGCGTCTCGTCCGAGAACACGACTCCGAACCCGAACGTGTCGTCGGCCGCGTTTCGCTCCCAGACCTCGATCTCGTGCTTTGGGTTCAGCAGCTTGGCGAGAGTCGCCAGATAGAGCCCCGCCGGGCCGCCGCCGATGATCGCGATCTTGAGTGTGGGCGCCGAGGCGTTCAGCTCCGCTCGCGCAGCCGGAATCGCTGCAGCTTTCCCGTTGCCGTCCTGGGGAGCGCGTCGGCGAACTCGACGGCGCGCGGGTACTTGTAGGGGGCGATCTGGGTCTTCACGAAGTCCTGCAGCGTCCTTGCTGGCTCGGGCCCGAGCTCGGCGCCGGGTCGCAGGACCACCACCGCCTTTACGATCATCCCGCGCTCTTCGTCCGGCGCACCGACGACGGCCGCCTCCGCGACGGCGGGATGCCGGAGCAGCGCCTCCTCGACTTCGGGGCCGGCGATGTTGTAGCCCGCGGAGATGATCATGTCGTCGGCCCGGGCCTGGTACATGAAGTAGCCGTCGCCATCGCGCACGTAGACGTCGCCGGTTATGTTCCAGCCGTTCTGGACGTACGTCGTCTGGCGGTCTCCGCGCAGGTAGCGGCAGCCGGTCGGGCCCTTCACCGCCAGCCGTCCAAGCTCTCCATCCGGGACGGGGCGTCCGTCTGGATCCTGGACCTCCGCCACGTAACCGCGTATCGCGCGGCCGGTGGTTCCGGGGCGGATCTCGTGACCGGCGGCGGAGATGAAGATGTGAAGCATCTCCGTCGAGCCGATGCCGTCGATGATGCGGATGCCGCAAGCCTCGTGCACCGCGGCCCAGGTCGCCTTCGGCAGCGTCTCGCCCGCGGAGACGCACGCGCGAAGCGACGTGAGGTCGGCCGACGGCAGGTCGAGCAGCATGGCGCGGTACGCGGTGGGAGCGGTGGCGAGGACGGTGATCCGATGGCGGTCGACCGCCTCCAGGAGCTTTGCCGGGGACGGCTGCTCGAGCAGGTAGGTCGCCGCGCCCGCGCGCAGTGGAAAGACCAGGCTCTGGCCGAGTCCGAAGGTGAAGGCGAGCGGCGGGCTCGCGGCGAAGAGGTCGTCCTGGGTCGGCAGCAGGACGTGCTTCGAGAACGTGTCCGCGATGGCGAGCACGTCGCGGTGAAAGTGCATGGTCGATTTCGGCTTGCCCGTGGTGCCGGACGTGAAGGCGAGCATGCACACGTCGTCCGCGGAGGTGGCTACGTTCTTGAACAATCGCGATTTCCTGGCCGCCACCTTGGTCAGGTCGTCCTCGCCGTCACCCCCGTAGGTGAAGATCTGGAACCCGTCGGGGGCGGCGGCGTCCAGGTCCTCGACGAACCTGTGGTCGCAGATCGCCATCGTCACGCCCGCGATCTCGATCATGGTCTCGAGCTCGCCCTTCCTGAGCAGCGGCATCGTGGTCACGGCCACGCCGCCGGACTTGACCACGCCGAACCAGCTCGCGACCAGCCATGGGTTGTTCGGGCCGCGGAGCAAGACCCTGTTGCCGGGCACGAGCCCCATCTTGTCGACGAGCGCCTGCGCGACCTGGTTGGACCTGGCCCGCAGGTCGGCATAGGACCACGCCTCGGTATCCGTCAGGATGCAGCGCCGCGCGCCGGCCCCATCCACAACGTGGCGGTCCAGCAGCTCGGCTGCGCAGTTGAGCATCGCCGGGTACTGCAGCTCAGGGAGGTTGAACAGGAACTCGGGCCACTGTGATCGGGGAGGGAGGTTCTCCCGGGTGAAGGTGTCGACATGAGCCGATCGTGCGACCTGCTTCAAAGGCCCTGCCTCGACATACTACCTTCATGCAGTCGGCCGGCCGGCCCCGCAACGTCAACCCCGAAGAGCTCGGGCCGGCGCGAGGCTTCTCCCACGCTACCGTTGCCGGCGAAACGGTCTGGATCGGAGGTCAGATCGGGTCCGACGCGACCGGCAGGGTGGTGGAGCCAGTCGATGTCGTCGCCCAGTTCGGCCGCGCGATTCGCAACGTCGCGGTCGCGCTGCGTGCGGCGGGATGCGGCCCGGAGGACACGGTCAAGCTCACCTACTACGTGACCGACGTGGCCGCATACAAGGCAAACCTCCGTGCGATCGGTGAGGCGTACCGCGAAGTCTTCGGCCGCCACTACCCGGCGACGACGCTGATCGAGGTGCGTTCGCTCTTCGACCCGGATGCGCTGGTCGAGATCGACGCGGTTGCCGTCCGCCAGACGTGAAGAGCTGGGAGCACTTCGACTACGAGGAGCGGGACGGCGTCGCGACGGTCACGTTCTCCAGGCCAGAGCGACTGAACTCCCTCACATTTGAGATTTACGGGGACATTCGCGACCTGACCCATGAGCTGCGGTCGCGCGGCGACGATGTCCGTGTGCTCGTGCTCAGAGGGCAGGGTCGCGGATTCTGCTCGGGAGGGGACGTCGACGAGATCATCGGCCGGCTCGTCCAGCAGGGCGCGCGCGAGGTCTACGAGTTTGCACGAATGACCGGAGCGTGCGTGCGCAACATCCGGGAGATGCCTCAGCCCGTGATCGCGGCGGTCAACGGCGTCGCCGCCGGGGCCGGCGCCGTTCTGGCAGCTGCCTCGGACATTCGCGTCCTCGCGTCCTCCGCGAGCTTTCGGTTTCTGTTCACCAGCGTCGGGCTGTCCGGCGGCGACATGGGCGTGTGCTGGCTGCTGCCCCGCATCGTCGGGTTCGGCCGGGCGAGCGAGGCGCTGCTGCTCGGCGGCAAGATCGAAAGCCACCAGGCAGAGGCATGGGGACTGGCTTCGAAGGTCGTCCCGGACGATCAGCTGGACGCGGTGGTGGCGGAATATGTCGCCCGGATCAAAGAGCTTGCGCCGTGGGGGCTGGCCATGACCAAGGAGATGCTCAACCGTGGCGCCTCGACCGACTACTCGAGCGCGATCGAGACGGAGGCCTTCACGCAGTCACTGCTGATGGCCGCGGAGGACTTCCGCGAGTTCCATGCCGGCTTCACCGGCAAGCGAAAGCCGAAGTTTCACGGCCGCTAGCGGCCAGGCAGGACCCTTTCGAGCGCCGTCCTGAGCTCCCTGCGGTGACCCGTGGAACCAGAGTTGTGGCGCCACGCCACGTGACCGTCGGGCCGCACGAGGACCGCACCGGATTCGTCGATCCCGTAGAGCGCGTGCCACGGACCGCCGGTGATTCGCTTCTGCGTGAGCGGCATCCGGCGATCCCTTGCGATTGCGTCCGCCGCCTCACACCAGGCTCCGTCGTGCGATCCGGCCAGGAGGGTGAAGTGCGGTCCGAAGAGATCCAGCGTGGATATCTCTCGCGGACTTTGCTCCAGCCAGAGGTGCGGGGCGCGCGCACCCGGTCGCGCGCTCGGCGCGTACTCTCCAGCGGCCGGCACAGGTGTGGATCCGTCCTGGATCACAGCGGCCGACTCGTACCTGAACCCGAGATCGATGTCGAGATCACTGCGCAGGTTGACTCCCGGCACGCCCACGATGAGGCCCATCGAGTGACTGGTGTTGAACTCACCTACCGGCTTTCGCTCGACTTCGTAGGTGTCGAGCAGGCTGGGTGCAGCCCAGCCCTGTAAAACCGCGGCGAGCTTCCAGCACAGGTTGTGCACGTCCTGGACTCCAGTGTTCAGCCCATGTCCGCCGGCAGGCGTCATGCGGTGCGCCGCATCGCCCGCGAGAAATACCCTTCCGCATCGCATGCGCTCGGCCCAGTCAGCCTGCAGCGCCCACGTCACCGTGCCCAGGATCTGCACGTCAAGGTCTGGCACGCCGGCTCCCTTGCGCACGAGCTCGACCGTCTCCAGAGCGCTGAGCTCCTGGCGCGACTTACCATCCGGCGAGAGCAGCGGCACCACCATCACCCATCTCGATTCACTGTCGGTGGGGACGAAGATCGTCGGCTCCCCGTTCTCCACGAAGTGAAGGAAGTTGGGCTCGTAAGGCAAAAGGCGCCTGAGGGGAGCGCAGAAGTGGATGCTGATCGACTGCATCAGCTCCCCTGGTCCGTGCATCTGGATTCCGAGACGCTGCCGGATCAGGCTTCGCGATCCGTCCGCCGCGACCAGGTAGCGTGAGCGCACCTCGCTGATGCGCCCGGTGGCGCGATCGACGATCTGCGCGCAGATTCCGGAGGTGGTCTCCTCGAAGCCCAGGAGCTCTGTTCCAAACAGCAGCTGGGCGCAGTTCTGTGAAGCCGCCGCCTGGGCGAGGATGGGTTCCAGGTCGTACTGGGAGCACGACGTCCACCTGCTTGGGCTCACCGTGCTCACATCGCCGAGCTGGACTGCCGGTTGAATCGCTCCAGGGTCGATCAGCGCCGGCGACCTTCCAAATCGCGGCACCGCCGTGAACGCTGCGCTGCGCACCTGCGCTTCGAGCCCGAGGGAACGAAATATCTCCATCGTCCGGACGTTGATGCCGGTCGCCCGCGGATAGATCGAGGTCCCCGGATGCCTCTCCACCGTCAGCGACTCGATGCCGTGACTGGAGAGCAGGAGCGATGCCGAGAGCCCCGTTGGACCGGCGCCGGCGATCAGGACCGGCACCTCGATCACGGCCGGAGCGCTCATGCCGACGCCTCGGAGCGACCGCTGACCAGCTTCAATCTCGACTCGGATGCGCCGCGCGACCGTGACGGCTCCGGTTCGGGCCGGGTTTGAGCCTCAGCCTCCAGCAGCACCGTTCTCCAGTACATGTGGACCATCGGGTCACAGGCGACGCACGACGCGATCAGCGCGTTGACGAACGATTTCCACATCTCGACCGCCTCCTATCAGGGCCTCTAAGCGAGGCCGATGGGCACACCATCGCCCAGCGGCTCGAAGGCCACATCGGGAGGAGTACTGAGCGGACTACTGAATCTGTGTACTCAAATTTCTGGCAGCCGCCCAGGCGGCGACCTGCGATCGCGAGTTGAATCCCAGCTTGTCGCAGACGTTCTTGACGTGACTCTCCGCCGTTCGCTCCGACAGGTGGAGGCGCTCGGCGATGCCTCGGTTGGAAAGGCCGTCCGCGACCAGCATGGCGACCTCGAGCTCCCGCCTGGAGAGCGGATGGCTTGCCACACCCCTGGCTTCGACCGATCGGAGAACCGCCTTGGCGCGCTCAAGCCATGGAGCCATACCGAGCTCCCGGCTGATCGCCTGCCCGTCCTCGGCCAGGCGGCGTGCGCGGCGGAGCTCCTCCGCACCACCGCGCCGCAAGAGCAGCTCGGCGTACATGATCTCGGAGCAGGCGACGTATGGCGGCGTCCCAATCCGCTTCTCCATGGCGATCGCAGCTTCGTAGTGCCTGACAGCCTCGTCCCAGCGTTCGAGGGTTTCGGCCAGCAGCCCCATGTGATGCGCGACCGAACCCTGCACTGACGCCATGCCCGCGCTGGTGGTCACGACCTGGTCCTCGTAGGGGTGCAAGGCTTCGTAGACCCTTTCGGCCACGTCCGCACGGCCGATCGCATGCGCGGCCTGCGCGGAGATCGCCATCGCGGGTAGCCACGCCATCAGCGGACGAACGTCTTTGGGGTGAATACCGGCAAAGGCTCGCAGGGCTGCTTGCGCCTCCACCATCCGCCCTCTGGCCGCCTCCTCGATTGCCCTGTACACCGCAAATGGCGCGGACATCTCCGGGTACTCGCGGACGAAGGCATTGATAGCCGCGTGATGATCCTCGTCGCCGCCGCTGAGGTCGGCGAGAGCCTTCTCGTGCATGAAGAAGTTGAACTCGGCAATCGGGTGATTGCCGATGCTGCCCAGGTGGCGGGCGTCCTGTGACAGCTTGCGCGCCTCATTGAACCTGCCCCGCATCAGGGCGAGCCACGATTGGGCCAGCAGGGTGCGCCACCGGGCCAGCGGCTCACGCAGCACCTCGGCCGCGCGACCCTCCGCGAAAACCTCGATTTCGGCTTCGTCGATCCGACCGAGCTGGACGAGTGCATCCGAGCGCCAGCTGTGTCCCCAGTGGGCAAACCCCACTCGCCCCGTTTCGTCTGCCAGTTTCAGAAGTCGGTCCGCCAGGGCGAGGCGCTCTTCCACCCCGTCGGGTCCTGACCTGGCCATCTGGCGGCTGTGCATCGCGGCGAAGATGACGTCGGGGTCGGTCGCGTCTCGCGCGAGCGTGATGGCCTCTTCGCTGTAAGCCTGGGCGCGCGCGGCGGCGTCCGGTTCGCCAATCTGCATCAGCACCACCACGACCTGGCTCAGGAGCTGAATCCTCAGCGAGCCATCTGCAGGGGGTCTCCCCAGGGCGGCGTCGCACAGGCGCTTGATCACCTGTGTGAGTCCAGGGCCGCCGACCCCTCGTACGACAAGGGCGGCGCGAGCCAGAAGCTCGCCGTCACCCATCTCCTCGGCCAGGCGAGACGCCTCCTGCGCCGCCAACACGGCTCGGCCGAGGTCGCCGGCGAGGTATCGCGCCCGGCCCAACTCGAGGAGCAGATCGACTCGCCGGACCGCCCCGATGTCGTCCGCAAGGCCCAGTGCAGTTTCGAGATGACTGACCGCCGCCTCGTACGCGAGCTCGCTGGAAGCCCGCTCCGCGGCCTCCAGCGAATAGTTCAGCGCGGCTTCTCGCAGCGTGGGGTCCGCCGCGGACGCCTCCACGAAGTGATGAGCCAAACGCGCCGCGCGCCCCGTGGTGGCATCGTGCCGACCATGAAGCGCCATGCCGATCAGACGGTGCAGCTCCGCGCGGCGCGCGGTCGAAAGCTCGGCGTAGACGGTGTCGCGAAACAGGCCGTGCGCGAACGTATAGCGTCGCCCGCGCCGGCCCAGGACGCCGGCCTTCATCGCCTCATCGAGGAGATCGAGCAAAGCCTGACGAGGGATGTCTCGAGCGTTCGCGAGCATGTCGAGGTCGATTTCATGGCCGGCCACCGCGGCGAATGCAAGCGCTTCGACGCAGCCTGGCGACAGGCCGGCGATCCGGCGGCGAAGAATGGCCGCCACTCCCTCGGGCACCGCACCCGATGAATCAACAGGCTGGGCCTGGTCGTCGCGAAAGATCCGGGCCAGCTCCTTGAGAAAGAAAGGATTGCCCGCGGTTTGTTTCTGAAGACGCTTGATGAGATCCGGAGCAGGCTCGAAGTCGGTCGCGGCCCGCAGCAGGGCCGCGGCATCGGCGTCGTCAAGGCCATCGAGCGCAATCTCGGTCGTGTCGCCACGCCGCATGAAGTCCGCGAGCTGTGCCTTCAGCGGGTGATCCGCCCCCAGCTCGCGAGCGCGGTAGGTCCCGATCACCATCAGTCCTGAATGCGGGATGCCACCGGCCAGCTGCTGGAGCAGGATCAAAGAGGCGGTGTCCGCCCAGTGCAGGTCTTCGAGGATGATCACGATCGGTTGGCGGCTCGCCGCCTGCACCAGGAGTTGCACCACGGCGTCGTAGGCTCGGAAGCGGCTTGCGTCGTCTCCGGGCGCCGGTCGCGCATCTGGAAAGTGCGTGCGCAGCTCTGGTGCGATCAGAAGGATCTGCTCGAGGCTCCCGCCGGCGAGCCGGCGAAAGTCATCCGGTCCAAGGTCCTGCAGGAGGGAGCGCAGGACCTGGAGCCACGACCAGTAAGGCGGCGCCCCCTCGGCCTGTGTGGCAAATCCCCAGTAGACCGCTGAGGCGCGGTCCTGCGCCTCGGCCGCGATCTGTTCGGTGAGGCGCGTCTTGCCGATGCCGGGCTCACCCGCCAGAAGAAACAGGCTGCCGCGCCGCCTCGACGCGCGATTGACGCCCGCGCGCAGCTGCGCGAGCTCGGCCTGGCGGCCGACGAAGACGGCGTGGTCCGGCACCTCGCGCAACTGGCTCACGGGCATCGTCATTTTGGACGCGCCGCGCGGAAAGCGCGAAACCTAGGCGCCCGAGCTCACTGGCCCCAATGCGCGCTTGTACCGCTCGGCTGACCGGCCCACGGCGGCTTTCGCGTCTGACGCCACATTGCGGTCCCACCAGGCGCCGTAGATCCGGTCGAACTGGAAAGGCTCCACCGCGCCCGCGATCCTGTCGATCTCGGTGGCGGGCAGCGGTATGTAGTTGGGAAAGCTGTACATGAAGCTGACCCATCTGCGGTCTTGCGCGACCATCAGGATGTCCCCGGTCAGCAGTGCGCCGCGCCCGTCCGCCCCCGCGGGCCAGTGGAGCACGGTGCCGCCGGGAAAATGGCCCCCCGCGCGAATCAAGGTCATGCCGTCCCACAGCGGTTTCTTGTCGCCGCTCCAGTGCTCGATGCGCGGGTCGGGTCGCATGACCCACTGCCGGTCGGCATCGTGAAGGTACACGGGCGCGTCGAACGCTCGACTCCACTCGACCATCGACGAGTAGTAGTGCGGGTGTGAGATCGCAATTGCGCGAATGCCGCCCAGCTTGCGCACCGCATCGATGGTCGCGTCGTCGATCACCGTGATGCAGTCCCAGAGCAGGTTGCCCTGCGGCGAGGGAACCAGCAGCGCCCGCTGCCCGATCGCGAACGTTGGCTGGGTGCCGATCCCGGTCAGTCCAAGGTCGTCATGGACCTCGATGTGGTGCTTGTGGCGAAGCTCGTCCAGCGCCGTCCAGCTCTGCCCCGACCAGCCGACGTACTGCCGCTCGTCCTTACATATCGGGCAGTCGCGCGGCGGCTCTTCCGTCGGTCCGAACTGGACTCCGCACGTGCCGCAGATGTAGCAGGTGCTCAAGCTCCGTCATGTCAAGTTACCTGGTTACGGCGTGGCTGGAGGCGCCTCGACCTCGCTGCCCACCACATGCTCCACGGGACCCGAGCCAAACCTGCGCTTGACCCTGCTCACGATGTCGAGCTTCAGCCACTTGGACATGCCTGGCGGGAGAGTCGAGATGACAATTCCCGTGTAGCGTCCGCGCCGCAGCTCGTCCTCGATCGCCAGCACCGGGTCCTCATCACCAACACGCCCGTCGACCACGTTGCAGCCCTGCGCCTTGAGGTGCCGCATGCCGGCCTCCAGCCTCGCTCGCGCCACATTCTTCGTCTCCACCTCGTCCCAGACCAGCCCGTGCACAACGCGCGTCGCCGGCACCACGATCACGATCTCCGCGCCCTTGTCCTCGGCCTGGAGCCTCATCGCCGCGTCTCGCAGCTCGGGGCTCCGCAGGGTCTGGTTTGCCACCAACATGTACCTGGCCATTTCTCGCCTCCGCCCTCCATTACACCGCGGAAGAGGTCATCGTTCCAGCGCCCAATACACTTAGCCCACCGTGACCGCCGGCCCCACGCGCAATGGCTACGCAACGATCTCCGGCCGCGGCCTCGACTGGGACTCGGTGCCGATGCGACTGTTCCAGAAGGCCAAGAAGCTCGGCACGTGGGACCCTCAGGCTCTCGACTTCTCCAGGGACTCTGCCGACTGGGCCGCGTTCGACGATGTCGAGAAGGATTTCCTGCTCCGCACCCTGACGCTCTTCCAGGCGGGGGAAGAAGGCGTGACCGTCGACCTGCTTCCCCTGATCATGGCGATCGCGGACGAAGGCAGGATCGAGGAGGAGATCTTCCTCACGTCTTTTCTATGGGAAGAGGCGAAGCACGTCGAGTTCTTTCGCCGCTGGCTCGACGAGGTCGCCCTGGCTCGCGGAGACCTCGAACGTTATCTCACGCCGAGCTACCGCCATCTCTTCCTCGTCGAGCTGCCCGCCTCGCTCAACGCGCTGAAGACGGACCGTTCGGTCGAGGCCCAGATCCGCGCCTCGGTCACCTACAACATGGTCATCGAGGGGGTCCTGGCCGAGACCGGGTATCACGGTTTTCGTCAGTCCCTCGAGGCCAATGGGAAGCTGCCAGGCCTGCTGGACGGAATCCGGCTCATCGCGCGTGACGAGAGCCGGCACATCAGGTACGGGGTCTTCTTGCTCGACCGCCTCATCAACCAGTCGCCCGACGGTTGGGATGTGATGAACGAGCGCATGAACGAGCTCTTCGGGCCCGCGATCGGCGTGATCAGCGAGTTCTGGGACGGGAACTACGACGACGAGAACGGACCCTTCGGTCAGCGCATGGAGACGTATCTCGAGTACGCAGGAACGCAGTTCGACAAACGCATGAAGGTCCTGGAGCGCGATCGCGGGAAGAGCATCGACGAGATCGCGAAAGCCGCGGTGATCGACATGACTCAGGAAGAACGGGAGTACACGACCGTCGGATGAGGCTTCTCTAGGGAAGCGGTGTCAGCCTCGAGTTGGAGCCAGCTGCCCGTCCGTAGATTTCACTTCTGAGCTCGGCGCGGGCTTGATCCCGGTCACCTTGTGGATCTCGCCCTCGTCGAGCGAGTCGTTCTTCAACAGCGCTTTGGCCAGCGCGTCGAGCTGGGCGCGGTGCTCCGTGAGCAGCTTCTCCGCATCAGACAGGCACTCCTCCGTGATGCGGCGCATCTCGTCGTCGATCAGCTGGGCCGTCGCCTCACCGTACGGCTTCTGCTGGAACGCGCTGCCATCTTCGCTGGCGTAGTTGAGCGGCCCTACCTTCGGGCTCATGCCCCAGCTTACGACCATCTGCTGCGCGATCCGCGTCACCTGCAGGAGGTCGTTCTCCGCCCCGGTCGAGACGACCCCGTAAATGAGCCTCTCCGCCGCCCGGCCGCCGAGCGCGCCGATGATCCGCGCTCGCAAGTAGTCCTCGCCGTAGTTGAACCGGTCGTCGATCGGGCTCTGCAGGGTGACGCCGAGCGCCATGCCGCGCGGGATGATCGTCACCTTCTTCACCGGGTCTGCACCCGGGACCAGCAGGCCGAGCAGCGCGTGGCCCGACTCGTGGTAGGCGATTCGCTCCCGGTCGACGTCACTCAGCAGGATCTTCCGCTCGGTGCCGAGCAGCGTCCGCTCGATCGCTTCCGAAAAGTCGGCCGTGGTCACCACGGACTCGCCTTTGCGCGCCGCTCCAAGGGCGGCCTCGTTCACGAGGTTGCGCAGGTCCGCGCCGACCAGGCCCGGCGTCTGGGATGCCACCTGGTCCAGGTCGACGTCTGGGCCCAAAGGCACCTTCCGGGTGTGGATGCGGAGAATCGCGGCGCGTCCGCGACGGTCGGGCGCTTGCACCGTGACCCGGCGGTCGAAACGTCCGGGCCGGAGCAGCGCGGGGTCGAGCACGTCCGCCCGGTTGGTCGCCGACAGGACGATCACACCCTCGCGCGAGTCGAAGCCGTCCATCTCGGTGAGGATCTGGTTGAGCGTCTGCTCCTGCTCATCGTTGCCTCCGATCCGAAGCGCCGCGGCGCGGCTGCGGCCGATGGCGTCCAGCTCGTCGATGAAGATGATCGCCGGGGCCGCGGCGCGAGCCTTGCTGAACAGGTCACGCACGCGAGCCGCGCCCACGCCGACGATCGCCTCCACGAACTCGGACGCGGCGATGCTGAAGAATGGCACCTTCGCCTCGCCTGCCACGGCTCGGGCGAGCAGCGTCTTGCCGGTGCCGGGCGCGCCCACGAGCAGCACGCCCTTCGGGACCGTTCCGCCCAGGCGCTGGTACTTCTGTGGCTCCTTGAGGAAATCGACCACCTCCCGCAGGTCGGCCTTGACCTCATCGATGCCGGCGACGTCGTCGAACGTGACGTCAGGACGCTCAGCGTCGTAGAGGCGTGCCCGGCTCTGTCCGAAGCTCCCGAGGATCCCGCCCGCCCCGGCCGAGGCGGCGCGCCTGGACAGATAGAGGAACCCCAGCACGAGCAGGATCGTCGGCCCGAAGCTGAACAGCAGCGTCTCCCACAGCGGCGTCGATGCATTGGGGTCCTTGGCGTTGATGACCACGTTGTGCTGCAGGAGCATTGCTTGCAGGTCGTCGCTGGAGAAGGCAGGCCGCTCCGTCTGGAACTTCGTCGAGCTCGTGCCGTTCGGGTCCTTGACCGGTTGCTTCGTGATGCCGGTGATCGATTGGCCCGTGCTCGTGATGCTGGCGACGTTGCCGGCGCTGACCTGGTCGAGAAACGTGTTGTAGGAGATCGTGATGGTCGGCGCCTGTCCGACCGACATGAGCACGTTCGAGATCAGGATGTTTGCCAGCAGGAGGACGATCAGGGCGATCCAGAACCGCGCCGTGCGAAGAGGCGCCATGGGGTTCGATCCTTTCTGAGGGGGTCGGTTGGCACGCCCTGTCGGAGAAGGGCGCTCTTGTGTGGCCGGCGGGTTCTGAGCCAGGATCTGATCCTAGTCCGATGAACCAACTGGCATGGGCGTTGTTCGCGGGCACGATTGCGGTCGGGATCATCGACTGGATTTCGGTGATGAGATCGGTCAGGTGGCTCGAGTACGCGACCAAGGTCGGCTTCATGCTCGGGCTGATCACCGTCGCGATCGCGCTTCAGCCGGTCAGCGTGACCGAGCGCGGCTTCTTCGTCGTCGCCCTGGCCCTCGGACTCATCAGCGACGTGTTCCTGATGCTGCCCCGGGACATGTTCATGGCAGGGCTCGTCGCAGCGCTCGTAGAGCATCTCGCGTACATCACCGCCTTTCGCGCGCGTGCGCTGCACACCGGAACCCTCGTGGCGGGCGCGATCATCGCGCTCGTTTCAGTCGCCGTCTTCTTTCCGCCCATCGAGCGGTCGATCCGCCGTGACCATCCCCGTCTTTTGACGCCGGTCATCGTCTACGTGGCTGTTTTCACCGTGATGGTCGCGAGCGCAGGAGGGACCGGATCAGGGGTTGCGCTGATCGGTGCGCTTCTCTTCTTCTATTCGGACGCCGTGCTGGCCTGGAATCGCTTTGTCCGGCCGCTCAGGTGGGGCCGGGTGGTGAACATCGTGCCGTATCACCTCGGACAGGCCATCCTGGTGCTGTCCCTGGCGAGCTGATTCGGCCGCCTAGAATCATTCGTTGATGTCGACCGCTGCCCAGGCGCCCTCGCACGCGTTCGGCGAGCTCGAACAGTATCGAGGCGAGCTGACCGCCTACTGCTATCGCATGCTCGGCTCGCCGTTCGACGCTGAGGACGCCGTGCAGGACGCATTTGTCCGAGCGTGGCGCAACCGCGACCGCTTCGAAGGGCGCTCCGCGATGCGCTCCTGGCTCTATCGCATCGCGACCAACGTGTGTCTCGACATGCTCAAGGGAAAGGAACGCCGTGCAAGGCCGATGGACCTTGGTCCCTCGGTCGAGCCGATCGAGGCCAACCTCAACATGCCAAGCGAGGTGACTTGGCTCGAGCCCATTCCTCTCCACCTCATCGCTCCCGATCGCGATCCGGCCGATGTTGCGGTGCAGAACGAATCCATCCGCCTCGCATTCGTTTCGGCGCTTCAGCACCTGCCGGCACGACAGCGCGCGGTGCTGATCCTTCGCGAGGTCCTCGACTGGCAGGCCTCCGAGGTGGCCGAGCTGCTCGACACGTCAGTTGCTTCCGTCAACAGCGCCCTGCAGCGCGCGCGGGCGACGCTCGCCACCACCAACGCCGGAGCTGCGGGCAAATCGCACACGCTGAGCGAAGCTGACCGAGCCATGCTCGAGCGCTACGTCAGCGCGTTCGAGCGCTACGACCTGAAGGCGCTGACCGCGCTGATCCAGGAAGACGCCCGGCAATCGATGCCGCCGTACGACATGTGGCTGGCCGGCCGCGACGACATCCTGAAGTGGTGGTTCGGCCCGGGGATCGGATGTCAGGGCTCGCGAGTCATCCCGGCCGTCAGCGCCAACGGCATGCCGACCTTCGGCCAGTACAAGCCAAGCCCGAGCGGTGGCTACGACCCGTGGGCGCTCCAGGTCCTGGAGCTGTCAGGCGGGCGGATCGGGGAGTTCACCTTCTTCCTGGACACGGCGCGGCTGTTCCCGCTCTTCGGCCTTCCGCTGCACCTGGACGCGTAGGACTCCGGACAGGCCGGCCAGCTCGATCAGGGCCAGGAGCTCGTCGCACGGCTGCTTCAGCCGGAGCTCGCATCCCTCCCGCCGGACTCCGAGCTGGATCCGGGCGATCTGATCGATCGCGGCGAGGTCCGGCCTGGTGATACGGGCGCAATTCAGGGTGACCGTTCCGGTCGCCATCGAACTTAAGACGGAATAGCCCGCGAAAACTCATCGGTTCGAGGTCGATGAGTTTCAAAAGTGGTTGCGGTCTTAGAAGGCATGAAGAACTCACGCTGGCTCTCACTGCTCGTGCTGTGCACCGGTTTCCTGCTGATCGTCGTCGACATGACGATCGTCAACGTGGCGCTTCCCTCGGTTCAGAAGGACCTCGGCTTCTCGCAGTCGGGCCTGGCGTGGGTGATCAACGCGTACCTGATCGCGTTCGGCGGCCTGCTGCTGCTGGCCGGCCGCGTCGGCGACCTGGTCGGTCGCAAGCGGGTGTATCTCGCCGGGCTGGTGATCTTCACCGGCGCGTCGGTGCTGTGCGGCCTCTCGTTCAGCCAGCCCATGCTGATCGCCGCCCGATTCGTGCAGGGCATCGGTGGGGCGGTCAGCTCGGCGGTGATCCTGGCCATGATCGTCACGCTGTTTCCGGAGCCGCTCGAGCGCGCCAAGGCGTTCGGCGTCTTCAGCTTCGTCGCCTCGGCGGGTGCCGCGGTCGGGCTCATCGCCGGCGGCCTCATCACGCAGGCGTTCAGCTGGCACTGGATCTTCTTCGTCAACCTTCCGATCGGCGTCGTGACGGCGATCGTGTCGGCTCGCCTGCTGGCAAGCGACAGGGGAATCGGCCTCGGTCAGGGCGCTGACGTCCTGGGCGCGATCATGGTCACGGCCGCGCTGATGCTGGGCGTCTACGCGATCGTCCAGACGTCGGACTATGGGCTGCTTTCGGTCCGCACCGGGATCCTCGGCGCGGTCGCGCTGGCGCTGCTCGCCTTGTTCGTCGTCCGCCAGGCGCGCGGCCGAAACCCGATCCTGCCGCTGCGCTTGTTCCGCTCGCGCAAGGTCGCCGGCTCGAACCTCGTGCAGGCGTTGATGTCGACCGCGTTCCTCGGCTTCTTCTTCCTGGGCTCGCTCTACCTCGAGCGTGTGCAGGGGTACGGCCCGATGGCCATCGGGCTCGCCTTTCTGCCGGTCGCGGTCGTGATGGCGCTCTTCTCGGTTCGGTTCTCAGCCCAGCTGATCGGGCGCTTCGGCCCGGGCGTCATCCTGGTCGCCGGCCAGGCGGTCGCGATGGTCGCGCTGGCGGCGATCGCCTTCAGCCCAGTCCACCCCGATTACTTCGTCCACCTGCTGGTCCCCATGGCGTTGCTCGGGCTGGGCGGCGGGCTGTCGTTCCCCGCGCTGACGATGATCGCGATGGCCGACGTGTCGGAAAGCGACGCAGGCCTCGCTTCAGGTCTGCTGAACACGACCGGCGAGGTCGGCGGCGCGTTCGGCCTGGCGGTCCTGGCGACGATCGCCGGCGGACGCACGGTCGACCTGCTCCAGAGCGGCGTCGACCTGAGCGGCGCGCTGTCCGGTGGCTACCACTTTGCGTGGATGGTGTGCGCGGGCATGGTCGTCGTCACCCTCGCCGCAGCGACCGTGATCCTGCGCGACACTCCTTCGCAGGCTCGCCGGGAGATTGTTGAAGCGCCTTGCGTCGAGTGCGAAGCGGCTGCGTAGACATGGGAAAGATCGCTTCCTTCGTGATGGTCACGCTCAACGGCTTTCACGAGGGCCCAAACCCATGGGAGCTCGAGTGGCACAACACCGACGAGGAGTTCAACGACTTCGCCCTCGAGCAGCTCGACGACTTCGGCACCCTTGTGTTCGGTCGCGCGACCTACCTGGGAATGGCGCAGTACTGGCCGTCGGCAGAAGCGCTGGAGAGCGATCCAGCGGTGGCTGGCAAGATGAACGGCGCTCCGAAGATCGTGGTCTCGCGCACTCTTGATGAGGCCGAGTGGAGCAACACACGAATTCTCCGGGATCCGAATGGTCTGGCCAGGCTCAAGCAGGAGCCGGGTCAGGACCTGCTGGTGCTGGGCAGCTCCGTGCTGACGACTAGCCTGATGGAGATGGGGATTCTGGACGAGCTGCGCGTCATGGTCAATCCGGTTCTGATCGGTTCCGGCACCGCGCTTTCGAGCACGGCTCGGCGCCAGATCCCCCTCAAGCTTCTGTCGATTCGCGAGTTCCGCAACGGCAACGTGTTGCTGACCTATGAACCGCTGGCGGAAAGAAGGAAATCAGCTTGACCAGGCTGCCCGCGCCCGTCCGCGCGATCCTCGAGCAACCCAATTTCGCGCACATCGCCACCGTGCTACCCGATGGGGCGCCGCACAGCGTTCCGGTCTGGGTCGGGCTCGAAGGCGACTGCATCGCGGTGCTGACCAGTCCCGGGTCGCGCAAAGCGCGCAACATCGAGCGCGACCCGAGGGTCGCGATCTCCATCACCGAGCGCGACCGGCCCCACACGATGGCCATGGTCCGCGGGCGCGTGCGGGAGCGAGTCGAAGGCGACAGGGCCTGGACGATCATCGACCGGATGTCGGACAAGTACCTCGGCCGGCCATACCCGGAGCGCACGGATCGCGTCGTGTTTCTCATCGAGCCGGAGAAGGCCTGGGCGCAGAGCTTCTGATGACCTTGACGCCGAACGGTGGTGGGCAACAGTCGGCGAGCGCCTTTACAAGAGCGAGGACGCCGGCAATACCTGGACGCTGGCCTCGAATCTCCCCTCGGGCACGCAACTGCTGAAGGTCCTCGATTCGCGGCACGTATGGGCCGTCTCGGCCGATCCCGAAATCGCCAATCTCGAGCTGACGTCGGACGGCGGTGGTCGCTGGACACAGCTCAGAGCGCCGCTTGCCCTCTCATAAGCAAGCATCGCTCTTCGACCTGAACGTCGAAAAGATCCTCGACCACTGGGGCGTGCCCGAGGCCATCCGCGAGGTCATCGCCAACGCGCTCGATGAGCAGGCGCTGAGCGGCACCACCGAGCCGAAGATCGTGAAGCGGCGCGACGGATGGCACATCCTCGATTTCGGTCGCGGGCTGCACTACCAGCACCTGACCCAGAACGAGAACCCGGAGAAGCGCCGCAAGGCCGACCTCGTGGTCGGAAAGTTCGGTGTGGGGCTGAAGGACGCGCTCGCGACGTTCTACCGCCGCGGCATCGACGTGAAGATCCGCAGCCCTCAGGCGGACATCACGCTGATCCGCGCCGCCAAGAGCAACTTCGCCGACGTCAAGACCCTCCACGCGGCCATCGGCGCGCCCTCAGAACCCAAGCGCCGAGGCACCGAATTCATCCTGGGCGGCCTGCGGGACAAGGACATGGCCGCCGCCCGCAACTACTTCCTGCGCTTCGCGGGCGATGAGGAGTTGGAGCGCACCGAGTTCGGCAGCATCCTGATGCGCAAGGATGAGGAGCCCGCCCGCATCTACGTCAAGGGGGTCCGGGTCGCGCTCGAGGAGCAGTTTCTCTTCTCCTACAACATCACGTCGACGACCGTGCAGCTGCAGCGCGCGCTCAACCGCGAGCGGAGCAACGTCGGGCGCAGCGCGTACCAGGACCGGGTCAAAGCGATCCTGCTCAAGGCGCGTTCGGAGGTTGTCGCCGAACAGCTCGCCGGCGACCTGACGCGGATCCCGGCCGGGACCAATCACGATGAGATCACGTGGCTGGACGTCCAGGAGCGAGCGGTTCAGATCCTTGCCACGAAAGGCAAGACAGTGTTCGTCACGTCGCAGCAGATGTTCACGATGGGTGCGACGATCCTGGAGGCAAGAGGCGACGGCTACAAGATCATCGTCATCCCGGACCGCTTGCTGGCGCGACTGCCCAACCTGCGCGACCTCAACGGCAACCCGATCCTCGACATCAGGGGCTTCATCCAGGTCTGGAACGCCTCTTTCACCTATGACTTCATCGATCCTTCGAAGCTCAACAAGGCCGAGCGCGAAAGCTGGAGCATCCTGCCGGAGCTGGTGCGCCTCGCCGAAGACCATGCGAAACGGGTGAAAGAGGTCCGCATCTCGAACACGATGCGTCTGGACGAAGGGGCCTACGAAACCGAAGGGGTCTGGGATTCGCCGAACATCGTGGTCAAACGATCAGTGCTGGACTCGCCGAGGCATTTCGCACGTGTCGTGCTGCACGAATTCGCGCACGCGAGCTCGGGGGCCAACCACGGGAGCCTTCTGTTCATGGCTGCGATCGATGATCTCGCAGGAATTGCCGCGGTGGAGGCCATCAGGCCGCCCAGCCAAGCGCCGGCCCGCGGACCAGGACGTGGCGCAAGTGCTCGGGCGGGATGAAGTCGAACTCGCCTCCCACCTTGATGACCTGCCAGCCGCCTTCATGCACCTCGCGGTGGTGGTGGTGGCAAACACCCTATGTAACCATGCGAACTTTCCCGCAGCCAACGCAACGCCCCCACACCCTTTCCCGGTCCTTCCCCGAGCCCTTCCGAGACCCCCTCAGCGGCCCTCGAGCTCCCGTTCACGCTTGACCCAGTAGTCGAGCCGGTGCCTGAACCGCTCGACCTGGGACGCGATCACCGGCAGGTTCGTCAGCTCCGCCTCGCGCTGCGCGTCCCCCGGCATGCCCGGGATCATCTTCGCGAGCAGGTCGAAAAGCGCCTGCTCGAGGGTCACCAGATGCCCGTAGGCCCGCACCCACCGGCGCGCTTCCTCGAGCGACTCCGACTCGGGATTCTCCCCGCTGATCGGTCGCTCAATGTCCGCGCCCTGCCATGCCGCCCCGGCAGCCTCCTCTCTCTCGGAGGCCATGAACACATCTTGGCCCCCGCGCACCGATATGTCACGAGGAGTTTTTCTGGGATTCATCGGGATGGCCTGTATTACCAAACGCGATTCGATCCCTCACCACTCGCGCGCGCCCGAGCAGGCGCGAGCGCTGCACCGCCTCTTCGCCGAACCTGTCCCGGATCGCATCCATCGCTGCTTCGAGCCGCTCCTTGCGAGGCTGCGCGATCTCCGCGAACAGGTCCAGCTGGCCCGCATCGCCTTCGATCAGCCCCGACAGGCCGACCCCAAGCGTCCCGACCGTGCGACGCGGATCGCGCGCTGCAAGCAGCTTCAGCGCGGCCTGGTAGATCTCGTCCCCGGTCGACACCGGCTCCGGCTGCCTGGCCTGCCTCGAGAAGTGACCCTCGTCGGGCCGGTAAACAACTCCGACCGAGACCACCCTCCCCCGCCGTCCGGCCGCGCGCAGCCTCCGCCCGACCATGTCGGACAGGCGCATCAGCAGCTCCTCGAGGTCCCTCTGCGAGGCAGTCGCGCGGGCCATCACGTGCGAGTGGCTGTAGCTCTTGCGCCGCACTCGCTCGAAGCCTCCGGCTTCGAACCCGCGCAAACGCATCGCCCAGCCCCGCGCGACCTCCGCGTGCATGCCCGCGAGCCGCAGCCGCGGCGTCGTCGCCCTCAGGAACTGGATCGGCGTCAAGATGCCCGCGCGCGAGAGCCTGTGCGCGGTGGCATCGGCGATGCCGGACAGGTCGGTGAGGCTCAGCCGCTCAAACACCGCGACGAGATTCGTGTGATCGATCCGTTCCAGGCCGTCACGCTTGTTGAGGTTCGACGCTTGCTTCGCCATCCAGATCGACGTCGACACCCCCACCGACGCGGTCACGCATTCCCCGATCTCCTCGCGTATCGCCTTCTTCACTGCAAGCCCGACGCCTCCCGGCCCGAGCTTTTTCAAGTTCGGCGTGCCGGCCAGGTTCATCGAGGCTTCGTCGATCGACATACGCAGGACATCCGGGCTGTGCCTGCTCATGATCTCGATGAGCCTGTCCGAGACCGAGCGGTACAGCGGCGGATTCGGTTCGCGGACCAGCACTCCGGGAAAGATCGCCTTCGCCTCGAAGACGCGCATGCCGGTCTTGATCCCGAGGTCCCGAGCCTCCCGCGACGAGGAGACGATCGTCGCGGCGTCGGTGGCGTATGCGGCGATCGCAAGGACGCGGCCACGCAGAGAGGGGTCGTGCTGCTGCTCGATCGAGGCAAAGGCGCAGTTCAGGTCGATGACGAGCGTCGCGGGATCCGCTGTGTTCAGGCCAAGCTCGACCGCCTCGGCCGACGGCTCAGGCACCGAACAAATGTACTATACTCTGGCCGGAACCTCTTTTTGGGTAGTCCATCGCAGCCTCCTTCTCCGATCTTTGCAGACTGGCTCCGCGAGCCTTTTGAAGCGGAGCGACACCGCCTCGAGCGTTCCGTTTACGTGGCGCCGCGCCGCGGTTAGCATTTGGCCTGTGGCGGCACGGCCGGCAGGGAGCGTGCGCAAGAGCTGCTCGAGCTGTGCCGCAAATGCGTGGGGTGGTCAGGACCAGACGTGGCGCGCAGCCGAACTGGCCGGAAACGGGCGGCGCGGTGGCGCTGACTGACCGGCTCCAGCAAAGCAGGTCGACCCCGCCCTTCGACATAGTTGCGATCGCCGCCTCGGCCGGCGGCGTCATAGCTCTGACCGAGATTCTCGGCCGCCTGCCCGCCCACTTCGGAGCGATCGTCGTCATCGTCCAGCACGTCGACCCGCGCCACCGCAGCCTGATGCCTCAGGTCATCGGGCGTCAGAGCCGGCTCCCAGTCCGGCACGCACAGGACGGTATGGAGCTGGAGCCGGACCACGTGTACCTCGCGCCACCTGACGAGCACCTGTTGATCAACGGCGACGGGACGGTGACTCTGACTCATACCGAGCTGGTCAACTTCGTGAGGCCCTCGGCCGACCTCTTGTTCGAATCCGTGGCGGCTGCCTACGGCAAACGGGCGATCGCCGTCGTGCTCACCGGCACCGGCCATGACGGATCAATCGGTGTCACCGCGATCAAGCAACGGGGCGGCACCGTGATCGCGCAGGACGAGGCCTCCTCAGAATTCTTCGGTATGCCATCCGCCGCGATCAAGACAGGCGCAGTTGATTTCGTGCTGTCGCTCGACGCGATCCCATCCGCGCTTGAGACGCTGCTTGCCAGCAAGGCGCCCGATTGACGTTCGAGGCCGGCCCGGACTTTGAGCGCCTGATCGAGTACCTTCGCGACTCGCGAGGCTTTGACTTCACCGGTTACAAGCGCGCCAGCCTGGTGCGCAGGATCGCCCAGCGGGGCTCCGAGGTCGGCATCGACAGCTTCCGCTCCTACCTCGACTACCTGCAGGTACACGCCGACGAGTTCGGTGCCGTCTTCAACAAGATTCTCATCAACGTCACCGAGTTCTTTCGCGACAAGCAGGCCTGGGACTATCTCGCCCAGAACATCGTCCCCCGGATCGTGGCCAAGACCGGCGACATCCGCATCTGGAGCTCGGGAACGTCATCCGGCGAGGAGGCGTATTCGGCCGCGATTCTTTTCTGCGAGGCGCTGGGCGAGCAGAGCTTCGTCGACAGGGTGAAGATCTATGCCACCGACGTCGATGACGACGCGCTGAGCAAGGCACGCGCCGGGTATGTGACCAAGGATCTCGAGTCGCTCGACGACGGTTTGAAGTCAAAGTACTTCGATCGTCAGGGCGAGCGCTTTACATTTCGCGCCGCGCTGCGCCGGGCGATGATCTTCGGCCGGCACGACGTGACGCAGGATGCGCCCATCTCCCGGCTCGACCTCTTGATCTGCCGCAACACGCTCATCTACTTCACGGCGGAGGCCCAGGGCCGGATCCTGGCGCGCTTTCATTACGCATTGAACGACGACGGTTACCTGTTTCTGGGTCGGGCCGAGATGCTTCTCACCCACACCGCGCTGTTCACCCCTGTCGATCTGAAGGAGCGCGTCTTCTCCAAGGTGGCGCGGCTGCATCTTCGGGAGCGGCTGATGGTCCTTGCGCAGTCGGGGAGTCTCGAAGCCAACAATTCCATCGCCCGCCAGCTGCGCGTGCGTGAGCTGACAACCGAAGGCGTCCCCTACCCGCAGATCGTCGTCGACGCCACGGGCGTCCTGGTCAGCGCCAACCAGCCCGCTCGCCAGCTGTTCGAGGTCCCACCTGCGGACGTGGGGCGTCCGCTCCGGGACCTCGACATCTCCTATCGACCCGTCGATCTCCGGACGCCGATCGATCGGGCCGGACGCGATCGCCAACCCAGCTCTCTGCCCAACGTCGAGATCAGGAGGGCTGACGGCACGCCGGGGCTGTTTGACGTTCAGGTCGCACCGCTGATCGATGAGGACGGCTCCGTCGTCGGAAGCGTCGTCAACTTCGTCGACGTGACCCAATCGATGCACCTGCGCTCCGAGCTGGAGCGGTTGGCGCACGAGCTGCAGTCGAGCAAGGAGGAGCTCGAGACGACCAATGAGGAGCTCCAATCCACCGTGGAAGAGCTGGAGACTACGAACGAGGAGCTTCAGTCGACCAACGAGGAGCTGGAAACGCTGAACGAGGAGCTCGAGTCGACCAACTCGGAGCTGAATAGCATCAACACCGACCTGCAGCTGCGAAGTCGCGAGGTGCAGCGCCTGAACATCTTGCTGCTCGCGATCACGGGCAACATCGAGGTGGGCGCCGCCGTGCTGGACGGGGAAATGAGGGTTCAGGTGTGGAACGAGCGTGCCGCTGACCTATGGGGCGTGCGGTCCGATGAGGTCGTGGGGAGCTCGTTTTTCGATCTCGACATCGGGCTGCCCGCGCAGAAGCTGCGCGAGCTGATCCGGGCCGCCATGGCCGGCAAGCCCCTGCATGACGAGCTGGTTGTGAGCGCGACCACCCGGAAAGGCCGAGAGATTCAGTGTCGAGTGATGGCGCATACGCTTGGTCACCGCGACAATCCCACCGGAGTCGCGGTGGTGATGGAGGAGCTGAACCGCTGAGAGGCTACGCGGCGCCGAAGCTCGACCGCCGCGCCTCGCAACTTGGCGGACAGCCGCTCCGCGGTTTCGACGAGCCGCGCGTAGGCCACAGGCCAGTAATCCGGGGTCTCGGGCGTCCCCCATCTCAGCAGCGACGAGCAGTACTGCTCATGGGCCTTTTCGGTCTCCGCGCGCAAACGGTCCACCCGAGCACGCATCGATTCGAGCTCCCGCATTCTCAGGCGGCGCTCGAGCGTCGCCAGGATCAGGCGCTTGGACTGGAGCATCAGCAGGCGGGCGGAGATGAGGCTCTCCGGGATGTGACGGTGATCACCTCCTCCAGCCCGATGTCTCGCAACCTGCCCCGCAGCCGCATGATGTAGGTGCGGACCTGAGCGTCGGAGAGCCTCGAGTTCTGCCAGGCGAGGGTGGCGAGCTGCCTGCTCGTGAATGGTCGTCTGGGGTGGCGGAGCAGGAAGTCGAGCAGGTCGGCCTCGCGCCGGGTAAGGCGCAGCGAATTGCCCGCGTACGTGAGCGTGTGATCCTGACGGTTGATCGCGACCCCCGCCAACTCGGCGTGGCGGTCACGCCATGCGGCCAGCCGGTCTTCGACCCAGGCGAGCTTGAATTGCAGGGCAGTGCCTTCCGGCGCTCCATCGGCGCGCGCTATTACCGAGCGCAGGACTGACACCAGTTCCTCGTAGATCGAGATCCACCCCGCCACCTCCGGAATGGCGGAAGTTGTCAGGTCCTCGCCCGGAAGCTCGCCCCAATCGCGCTGTGACTCCGACATGGCACTCGCCTCCACTATGAATCTACAACTCCTGGACGAGTTCAGCGAGTCATTTTGACTCCGAATTTTGCGCTCGGGGGGCTAACGTGAGCCCGCAATGGCTGCGGAGCGCAGCTCGCTTCGAATTTACCGCCGGGGGGCAAAGACCGGGCAGGGGGCCACGGCCCTGAGGGAGGGCCTGGCCCCTTTGCCATCTCACGGTTCAACCAGGCGGGCTGAGCCGGCCTGACTCGGGCGATGAGCCAGCACACTTCCCAAAACGGGTCGCCCTCCGTTGCTCTCGACGGCAATGGAAGGCCGACTCGCGTGATCATCGTCGAAAACCACCAGCTCGTGTCCGAGAGCCTGGGGCTGCTCATCGACGGTCAAAAAGACATGTGGGTCGTGGGCCGGGCGACCTCGGTGTTGGAGGCTGCGTCCCTGCCCAGCCGGCTTTCACCCGATGTGATCGTGATGGACTTCCACCTGGACGACGGGACGGGCCACGACGCCGCGCTTGCGATGCGGCAGCCGTTTCCGAACGCGAGGTTCGTTTTCCTGAGCCGCGACGACAGCGACGACGCCCGCCTCGCCGCCGTCGAGGCCGGCGCGAGCGCCTATCTGCACAAGTCCAGCCCCGCGTCCGAGGTGATCGCGGCGATCCGCAGGGTCGCGCAGGGCGCGAGCTTGATCTCGCCGACGATGATCGCGCGGCTGGTGAGCCGAGGCAAGGACAGGGAGCACATCCGGGTAAGCCTCAGCCCGCGAGAGCGCGAGGTTCTGCAGCTATTGGCCGATGGGGTCGCCACGCGGCAGATCGCGCAGCGCCTGGGCATCGGCTATTCGACGGTGCGCACCCACGTGCGATCGATCAGCGGCAAGCTGGGGACGAGGTCGATGGTGAACACCGTCGTGACCGCCCGCGAGCTGGAGCTGGTGAACTAGCTGGTCGCGACGCGGCGGAACTCCCCCGTGTCCTTTCGTCTGCGCAGCCACTCGATGCACTCCGGACAGACTTTCTGGCCTTCGGCGTCTCCCGGTCCCAGAGTCGACTCCGCGATTCCGCACAGGGACGCCTCCGCGCCATCCCTGACGAGGTGGAACACGAGAGCCTCGCGGCCGTCGGTGGCCGGGCCAATGAGCGCGCGGTAGTCGCGTGTCATCGACATTCCCAATCCACGAGGCAACAATACTTGACGTGTTAAGCGAGCCGATTTACGGCGACCTCGACTCGGCGGGTCCGCGGCCCGTCCCACTCGCATAGAAAGATCGCCTGCCAGGTTCCGAGGGCGAGCTTGCCGCTGCGGACCGGGGCCATGGTCGACGGACCGACGAGGACCGTCTTGATGTGCGAGTCGGAATTGCCCTCGACGTGCTCGAAAGCCGCCTCCTTCGGCACGAGCTCCTGCAGATGAGACTCGATGTCGCTCGCGACATCGGGATCGGCGCCCTCGTTGATTGTCACGCCTGCAGTCGTGTGGGGGATGAACACGTGACAAGTGCCCTCCGCGACGCCTGAGCGTCGGACCGCCTCCGCCACGCGGTCCGTGATGTCGACCAGCTGGGCGCGCCGCCCGGTCCTCACCTCGAAACTGACCCAGCTCACGATCGCGCCTCCAGTATCTAGGAGCGGGTTTGCCCCGCGGGCTTCATGGGTAGATCCATAGTGCATGGGAGTCCAGACAACCGCTTCAGCGTGGCCAGACGATTCGGAGGACGATGGGCGGACCGCTCGGCAAGAGGTCGCCCGCGAGCTCGCGGACGTGCTCTCCGAGATCGAACGTCAGCCCCGAGCCGAAACCGAGCCGGGCCAGGCCGAGGCCGATGACGCCCTCGGCGCCTACCTCCGCGAGATAGGCCGCGGCGCGCTTCTGACCAAGGAGCAGGAGGTCGAGCTCGCCAAGGCGATTGAGGCAGGCTCCGACCCCGCCCGGCGCCGGATGACCGAGGCCAACCTGCGCCTTGTCGTCTCGATCGCGAAGAAGTACCAGGGCCGCGGCCTGCCGCTGCTCGACCTGATCCAGGAAGGCAACGTGGGCCTGATGCGCGCGGTGGCCAAGTTTGACCACCGTCGGGGGTTCAAGTTCTCGACGTACGCGACGTGGTGGATCCGCCAGGCCGTCCTGCGCGCCATCGGCGACCAGGCGCGGACCATCCGGCTGCCCATCCACATCGGCGATCAGACGAACAAGCTGGTCCGCGTCTCGGACAAGCTCCGCGACTCACTCGGCCGCCAGCCGACCGACGAGGAGGTCGGCGAGGAGCTAGGGCTGAGCGCGGACGAGGTGGAAGGGCTGCGCCAGACCTCGCGCGACACCGTCTCTCTCGAGACGCCGATCGGCGAAGACGGCGATATGGAGCTCGGGCACCTACTCGAGGATGAAGCGGCCGAATCGCCGGCGTCGGTCGCGCTGGAGTCTGACCTCAAGGACCGGGTCGACGATGTCCTCAACACGCTCGGGCCGCGAGAGCGCCGGGTGATCCAGCTCCGGTTCGGCCTGACAGACGGGCACCAGCGGGCCCTCGACGAGGTCGCCCGCCGGCTCGGCACGAGCCGGGAGACGATCCGCCAGCTGGAGCGGCACGCGCTGGATAAGCTGCGCCGCACCGGCCGCGCGGAGGCGCTGAGAGCCTACTCCGCGAACTAATCTGAGCCCGTGATCGGGCTCGGCCAGTACCTTGTGTTCCTCGGCGTCTCACTTCTCGTGATCTGCACGCCCGGCCAGGACACCGCGCTGACCATCCGCAACACGCTTCTCGGCAGCCGGCGTACCGGAGCCGCGACCGCTCTGGGCGTGTCGGCCGGGCAGGCGACCTGGACCCTGGCGACGAGCGCAGGGCTGGCTGTGATCCTGGTCGCTTCGGCTCCGCTGTTCGTCGCGATCCGGCTCGCAGGGGCCGCCTATCTCATCTATCTGGGCGTGCGCTCATTACTCGGCGCGATGAGCAAAGGAAACGCGGAAGATACGGCGCCGGGTCGCGGCGGAAGGCTCTCGGTCCGCGCGGCGTTCATACAGGGATTCCTCAGCAACCTGTCGAACGCGAAGATGGTCGCGTTCTTCATCAGCCTGCTCCCTCCATTCGCCGGCCCTCATCCCAGCTTCCTGTTGTTGCTTGCACTCGGTTTCAACTTCTGCGTGCTCACGCTCGCCTGGCTCGTCGGCTACGCGTTCGCGGTCGAAAGGATGGGGCGCTGGCTGCGCAGGTCTTCCGTGCGCAGGGGGATGGACGCGATCCTGGGAGCGGTCCTCGTGACGCTGGGCCTGCGGGTGACTTCCGAGGCGCTAGCGTCGGCCAGGTAAACATGCATACACTTGCCTCGATTTTCGGTGGGCTTAGTTGGAGGCAGGGGTATGCCGCGGGCAAAGCAGCTGACACTTTCGGTACCCGACCGGCCGGGGACGCTGGGGGAGATCGCGACCGCCCTGGGTGAGAAGAAAGTCAACATCGTCGGGTTCTGCGGCGCCAAGCAGGGCGATCGCGGAATGATCTGGCTGGTCGTCGACAAGACGGCCGCGGCCAAGAAGGTTTTCGCCCAGAAGGGATGGGATGCGACGGAGGATGAGGTTCTTGCCGTCAGCCTGTCCGACTCGCCCGGCTCACTTGGCCGCTTCGCCGCCAAGCTCGGGAAGGCGGGTGTCAACATCCTCTTTGCCTATACGGGCTCGGCACGGAGCGCGAGGAAGTTGAACGCCTACTTCGGAGTCTCGGACCTTAAGGCGGCGCTCAAAGTCAGGGCCTGACCGCGTAACCGCCGAGTCCGCGGTCCAGCCGGGCGAAGGCCCGGCGCGCCTGGACGCGGTACTCCTCGGCCAGGCCGGCGCCGCGCCGGCCGGCGAGCACGCGGCGCCGGACGAATCCGACCAGCGCCCGGTGCGTGCCCATCAGGGCGGCCGCGGCCGCCAGCGGCTCCACGTCGTCCGGGCCGGCGCCGGTCTCCTCGGCCAGCAAGCCGGCGAGGCGGGCTGTGTAGCGCTCGACGATCTCGCGCTCCCGAGCCGCGAGAGGTGGACTGGCCGAGACGACCCGACCTGATTTCAGGATCGCCTCGGCGCCCTCCCTTGAGCCCAGTCGCTCCACGCCCTCCAGGAGCCTTTGCCGGAACGCCTTCAAGGCACTCGTGCCCCTCGGCCGATCCCGCACGGACTCGATCAGCTCTTCCTCGAAGAACTGCATCCCGCCGTAGTAGAGGTCCTCTTTGGTCGGAAAGTAGTTGAAGACGGTGACCTCCGACACCTCGGCAGCGCGTGCGATCTCCGCCACGCTCACGCGATCAAAACCCTTCTGCTCGAACAGGCGGCGCGCGGCGTCGTAGATCTGCTGGCGCGTCTGCCGCTTCTTGCGTTCTCTCAGCCCGGGCGCAACCGCCATCGCCACATTGTATCGGAATAAGTTAGGCAGCCCAATATTTTAAGTCACCATAAGTTTATGGTAGCCTAACCGTACGGGTTGGGACCAAGGAGGTAAGTCGATGACTCTTTACTCGGCCGCGTTGTTCCTGCACATCGTCGGTGCGTTGCTTCTCTTCGTGCTGCTTACCGTCGAGGGCTTCAGCCTTCGCCTCGGCATGCCGGCCGCGCGCTTCAATCAGGTCGCGGGGCCAATCTCGGCTGTGTTCGTGCTGTTTCCCGGGCTTTACATGGTCGCGACGACCTGGGGCTGGAAAGGCTGGATCGCGGTCGGCATCGCGAGCTGGGTCCTGATCGCGATGCTGGGCGCGATCACGGGAGTGAGCGTGCTGCGGGGCCGGATAAGCGTGCGGACCGCCTCGCTTTCCTGGTCGATCAGGGTCGGCCTGGCCACAGGCGTGGTCTTCATCATGACCGTGAAGCCCGACCTCGTCCTGGCCACGCTCGCCGTTCTGGCCGGGGCCCTGCTGGGTCTGGCGGCCGGCCGCATCGTCAGCCGCCGGGTGGTGCCGGCATGAGAGCGGAGGTGCTCCAGCGAGAACGGGAGTCGTTCGTTCCCGAGCCATCATCCAGGCGCTGGACGGCACTCGCCGTGATCGCGCTGGCGCAGCTCATGATCGCCCTCGATGCGACGATCGTCAGCATCGCGCTGCCGTCGGCGCAGGCTGCGCTCGGTGCTAGCGACGCCGAGCGGCAGTGGGTCGTCACGGCCTACACGCTGGCCTTCAGCGGTCTGCTGCTTCTCGGCGGCCGGATCGCCGACTTTGCCGGCCGCAGGCGCGCGTTCCTCTTCGGCCTGGCGGGGTTCGCCCTCGCCTCCGTGATGGGCGGCGCCGCCCCCACCTTCGCGGTGCTCGTCACCGCTCGGGCCTTGCAGGGCGCCTTTGCCGCGGTGCTCGCGCCGACCGCCCTTTCGTTGCTCGCGGTCACGTTCACGCAGCCGCGCGAGCGCGCGACCGCGTTCGCCGTCTATGGGTCCATCGCGGGAAGCGGAGCGGCCGTCGGCCTGCTCCTCGGCGGCGCGCTGACGCAGTACCTCTCCTGGCGCTGGTGCCTGTACGTCAACCTCCCGGTGGCGATTGTGGCAGCGGTCGGAGGATGGCTGATCCTGCCACGTGCAGGCGCGGCGTCGCGGCCGAAGTTCGACCTGCCGGGCGTCGTCCTGGCGAGTGGCGGATTGGTCGCGCTGGTGTATGGATGCACCGAGTCCGTCCGGTCGGGCTGGTCGTCGACCACGGTGCTCGGCCTGCTCGCTGCGAGCGTCGTGATGCTCGCGCTCTTTGTCCTGCGCGAGGCGACAACGCGCAACCCGCTCCTGCCGCTGCGCATCGTCCTCGACCGCAATCGCGGCGGCACGTACGTCGCCGTGGCGCTGGCCATCGCGGGGATGTTCGGCGCGTTTCTCTTCCTGACCTATTACCTGCAGGTCGTCCTGCTCTACACGCCGCTTCACGCCGGCCTTGCGTTTCTGCCGATGACCATCGCCTCCCAGGCGGGGTCGTGGCTGATCGCGAGCCGGCTCATGCCTCGCGTGCCGCCGCGCGCGCTGATGGCCCCCGGCGCGCTCGTTGCGGCCGCGGGTATGGCGCTGCTCACGCAGCTCAACGTCGACAGCGGCTACCTGACCCTGGTCTTGCCGGCAGAGGTGCTGCTCGGCCTCGGCATCTCGTGCGTGATGGTGCCGGCATTCAGCACCGCGACGCAGCGAGTCGACCCACGCGAGGCCGGCATCGCGTCGGCGACCGTGAACACGGCGAACCAGGTCGGGGGCTCGCTCGGCACCGCCGTGCTCAACACGATCGCCACTTCAGCCACGGCGGGCTTCGCGGGCGCTCGAGCGGCGGCGATCGTCCACGGTTTCTCGGTCGCGACTGCCTGGGGTGCCGCCATCCTCGTCGCCGGCGGGGTGGTGGCGGCGCTGCTGATCACGGCGCCTCGCCCGCAACCGCACTCGCGCTAGAGGAGACTCCCTTGACAGCCGGTTTGGCGGCGGTGTATTCTACCGATCAGTTAATTAGCTAATTGGCAAAATACAGTGGCAAATGATCAGCTGAGCGTCACGTTTGCAGCCCTCGCCGATCCCACCCGGCGAGCGATCCTGGCCCGTCTCGCGGAGGGAGAGGCCTCGGTCACGGAACTGGCCAAGCCGTTCGACCTGAGCCTCCCCGGCATCTCCAAACACCTGAAAGTGCTGCAGCGCGCCGGCTTGATCACGCAGGGCCGGAACGCGCAGTGGCGGCCGTGCCGCCTCGAGCCAGGGCGTCTCCACGAGGCGTCCGACTGGGTGGGTGAGTACCGGCAGTTCTGGGACGAGCGCGTCCAGCGCATCGACACCGTGCTGCAGGATCTGATCAAGAAGGAGAAAGGCAATGGCGACAAAAGGAGAGACGGCGATGGCGAGGACTGAGTACGTGATCGAGCCTGGCAAGCAGGAGATCCTCTCGACGACCGTCTTCGACGCCCCGCGCGAGCTCGTCTTCAAGGCTTACACCGACCCCAACCTGCTGGCGCAGTGGTGGGGACCGCGCAGGTACGAGACGAAGATCGACACCTTCGAGGCTCGGGCCGGCGGCTCGTGGCGCATGCGCAACATCGGCGCCAACGGTGAGGAGCACGCGTTTCGCGGCGTCAACCACGACGTGGTGGCGCCGGAGCGCATCTGCTCCACCTTCGAGTACGAAGGCGTGCCCGGGCACGTCGCGTTGCAGACCGCGACGTTCGAGGCCCTGGGCAACAAGACCAGGGTGGTCGAGCACTCGATCTTCGAGTCCGTCATGGACCGCGACGGCATGGTCGCCTCGGGCATGCAGGAAGGCGCCGACGAGTCGGTCGAGCGGCTGGTGGAGCTTCTCGACAAGATGAAGGCCGGCAAGTGAGCAGAGGACTCGAGCAGCTGGACGTCCTGGTCGGCGAATGGACGTCCGCCAGCGAGAAATACTCGGAGGGGCGCGGCCACACCACGGTCGCGCCCACCGAGGACGGCAAGTTCATGCGCATTACGTCGCGTGAGGAAGATGCGCGATTCCCGGAGAGCACGCAGCTCGTGGGAGCCGACGAATCGCGCGACATATGCACCGTCCTTTACTACGACGCGCGAGGCGTCCATCGCGTGTACTCGATGAGCTTCGTCGACAGGGTCTGGAAGATGTGGCGAGATGCGCCAGGATTCAACCAGCGCTACATCGGCAGGATTAGCGACGACGGCAAGACGATCACCGGTCAGTGGGAGCTTTCAGAAGATGGCAAAAGCTGGAAAGTCGACTTCGACCTGACCTACACAAAGAAATGAGCGAACGGGACGGCAAGAAAGCAGTCGACGCGTACATTGCGGCTGCGCCGAAGGCGGCACAGCCGCTGCTCCGGCAGCTTCGAGAGATGATCAGGGAGGAAGCGCCAGATGCTGAAGAAAAGATCAGCTATGGCATCCCCTTCTATGAGTACCGGGGACGCCTGGTTTACATCGCCGCCCACAAACAGCACGTCGCACTCTACCCGGCTGGGGACGCGAACGGCCTGGAGGTCTATCTGACCCAGAAGTCCACGCTGCGATTCCCGATTGGTCAGCGCTTGCCGATCGCGCGAATACGAAAGCTGATCAAGGCGCGAGTCAAAGAGCGCGATTAGAGTCCATTCAACTGTAGGCGATTTCGAGCGACCGCCGGGACGCATTGCTTATTCCTGCCTGACCGCGCCATTCCTAGGCTTGAATGATGCGGCACAAGCGAGGGTTGGCTGGCGCCTTCGCAGCCGTCGTGTTGGCCGGCCTCCTGTCGTCGGGAGCTGCGCGGGCGGGCAACGCGGTCCTAGTTCAGGACAGCTTCCTGCGGCCCAACCAGTCGGGTTGGGGTGCGGCATCCGACGGCGGTGTGTGGTCGAGCGGCGGCGGCCTATCGATCCTTAGCAACCACGGCGCGTTGAGCTGGTCGGGCAGTAGTCAGTTTCCAACCCTGGGCAGCGTGACCGCGGCCGACGCCGAGGGCTCGGTTCGCTTTTCGATCTCGGCCGCCAACGAAACCGCCGGCCTCATCCTGCGCCGCCAAGCCAACGGCGACCACTACCTGGTCCGCTACAACGGCAACGGCGCGGTCGAGCTCCGCTACAAGCTCGGCAGCACATCGACAGTCGTCGCGGCGGTGACCTTCAAACCGGCTCCCAGCGTCGCCAGCTGGCTTCGCTTCCAACTCCAGGGCAACGAGGCGATGTTCAAGGTCTGGCCGGATGCCCAGGCTGAGCCGGCAGCCTGGAGCTGGACCGGCAGCACAGCCGCGATCCCCGCGGCGGGCCAGATGGGCCTCTATGGCTGGGCGGCCGGAGCAGCGACCGTGCGCTTCGATTCCTTCTCGGTTGTCTCGGTCAGCGGGTCACCCACACCGCCGCCAGCCGGAAGTCTTTTCACGTCTGACCAGATTCGCCTTGGCGTGATCAACGGCCCAAACAACGGTCAGGCGGAAACCGACGTCAACTGGCAGGACTCAACTACTCGCAATGGCTGGCAGGTCGGCATAGTGCCGGGCTACGGCGGCGCCAACGTCTCGTTCTGGTCGCAGATCGAGTCAGGAGCCGTGGGGCCGACCCAGACATCTCTCGTGACGTCGACACCCTGCGGGTTGATGCACGAATTCACGAATGTGAGCGCAGCCTTCACAGGGAGTGAGGACTACACGTTCAGCACGGTGCAGAACCGGCCGCCAGGCACGGCCGTATGGGTTTCGTTCAAGTCACGAGTCCCGGCCGCTGGCACGGACACCAACGGCTTGATACACGAGGTGAGCACAATCATCTACGCTGGCGATCCAGGTTTTCTCATCCAGCGCTTCGACCTGATCAACCCCGGGATCGAACCCATCACGCTGAGCGCCTCTGACTCGATCGAGCTTGTGCTCATCGGCGGCCTCCAGCAGGCCGACGCGACGTGGACGCCCGTGAACGGAGTCTATGGGACCCTCACCGGCAGCGCGAGTGCCTGGCCAGTCGAGCTCACGCCGGGAGACCCCGATTTCTACTTCATCACTCCAAGCGGGACGTCGACGGTCCAGCTGGGAGTCGAGGTCGTTCGCAAGTCGGGCCTTCAGCAAGCTGGCGCAACCAATCTGATGTTTGCCTATCAACAGAGCGCGAACCGTCTGAAGATCGACCAGCGGGGCGACCTGGCGACCGTACCCGGCAACACGACCGTGACGTTCTACGCTCTACAGGCGCTGACGCGGAACTTGGACGTCACGAAGGCGCGATCCATCGCAGCGGACTATCTATCTCCAACAGTGCCGGGGATGCTCGATGGCGTTTTCGACGTATTCAGCTTCGACGATGGCGCTTATCACTTCGCGAGTTCGAGCGGCAGTTCATTGCGATTCGACATGGCCATGAGCTCGATCGACTCCTCACGCTGGCTGACCGCATTCACGGTCACCAACTGGCTCAGCGCCCAACCCCCTTCAGTTAGGGTGGGGAATGCGGTGCTTGCTTCAGGCGTGGACTATGTGAGCACCGTCGATCCGGTCACCCACACCGCCTGGGTGAAGCTGCTGAAGCGTCTTACTGGGTCTGGCGCGCCGAACGCCATCCCGAACGGAACGATCGCGCTGAGCTGAACCAGGATTCTCGTCAGTTCGACGAGATCACATAGCGGTACGATGCGCCCGGCCGAGAGGAGGAATCCGCACTCGCTTTTCCGAGTGCTCGATGAGGCGCTGCAAGCGGCCGTTGCGCGTTTCCTCACGCTTGGCGCTCATCACCCAGTAAGAAGCCGCCTTTCGATACGAGGGAGCTTGCGCCTCGAAAAACTTCCAAGCGGCTTTGTGCTTGCGGAACGCGGCCTCGCTTGCCTTGTCGAGGCTGCGCGCACGGTTTTCGTAGGAGTAGATTCGCGACCGCACCTCGTCTCGCTGCTCGAACGCGGCCCGTCCGCTCGGGTGGACGAGGTCCAACGAGTCCAGCTCCTGGAAACGATTGATGTTGATGGCGCTCCAGATGCTGCCCTTGCGTCGCGGCGTGATCCGCTGGGCCGAGCGGTCGTCGCCGAGCGAGTAGCGGACGCTGTCGATCCAGCCGAAGCAGAGCTCCTGGTCGACGACCTCCTGCCAGGTGACCGACGGCCGGCCTGTGCGCTTGCGGTGGTACCCGAGCCAGAGCTCAGTCGCCGTGTCGTGGTTGGCCTCGAACCACGCCCGGAGCTGAGCGGGCGTCTCGAAGAAGATGACGTTCTCGGGTGTCGGCATGTCGCCACAATCTACCCGTGGATCAAAGCGCGAGGCAGGCCGGCGAGCGCGGCAGGTACTACAACGAGATCGCCGGCGCCAGCATCCATCGCCTCGCGGGTATCTCCGACGGCATCTTCGCCGTAGGCATGACCCTCCTGGTCCTGACGCTGGCGGTTCCGAGAGTGAGCGAGGTGAAGGGCGAGTCCGATCTGGGGCAAGCGCTGCTGAACCTGCTGCCGGCCATCGTCACCTACTTCATGAGCTTCATCACCCTGGGCATCTTCTGGGTGGGGCAGCAGACGCAGCTGACCCAGGTCGAACGCTCGAATCGCGACTACACGTGGATCAACCTGGCGTTCCTGCTCTTCGTGACCCTCGTCCCCTTCTCCACCGCGTTGCTGGCCAGCTTCTACCAGTGGCGGATCGCTCTCATCGAGTACTGGCTGAACATCCTGGTCCTGGGCATGTTGATCCTCGGCGCGGCCGAGTACGCGGCGCGGGCCGGGCTGTTCGCCGAAGCCAACAAGCGGACGATCCTGCAGGCGGTGCGCAGGCGGGTGTACATCGCCCAGGCGCTGTACCTCGCGGCCATGCTGCTCTGCGTGTTCGATACGCGCTTGAGCATCGGCGTGATTGTCCTGATCCAGCTCAATTACGCGATCGCGCCGCGGATCGCGTTCCTGCGCCGCCTTTAGCGGCTGAACGCCGAGGCGCGATCAATAGAATGCCCGCGTGATGGGTGACGGCGAGCCGCCGCGAGGCGCTCTGTCGGGCAAGGTCGCGGTGGTCGTCGGCGGGGCGAGCGGGATCGGCAGGACCGTCGCCAAAGCGATCGCCCGGCAGGGGGCGCGGGTGGTGATCGCCGACTTCGACAACGAGCGGATGGAGCGCACGGTCGCGGAGATCCTGCATATGGGCAGCAGCGACGCAGCCCTCGCGCTTTCCACCGATGTTCGGAACGACGCGTCCGTACGTTCGATGGCCGCGGATTCGATCAAGGCGATGGGGCGGGTCGACATCCTGATCAACATGGCCGGAGTCCTGCTCGAAGGTCCGCTCGAACGGATCAAGCCCGCGGACTGGAAGTGGATGCTCGACACCAACCTACTCGGCACGGTCAGGACCACGATGGCCCTGCTGCCGCACATGAAGGAAAGGGGTTCTGGTCACATCGTCAACGCTGTCGGCGCGGGCGGCCTCGAGCCTCGTGACCCTATTACGGCCGCATACGACACAGGCCACGCGGCGGTGGCCGCCTTCACCAGGAGCCTTTCCCCCCAGCTCAAGGCAAGGGGCGTCAGCGTGACCCTTTTCTGCATCAGTCGGACGGGGCCGCGCATCGGCCAGAACACTCGCTCGCGCGGAATGGGCCGGCTGCTCCATCCGACTGAAGACCTCGAGGAATCCGCCCCACCCGCAGACGAGGTCGTCGACTCACTTCTCGACGTCCTGCACCACCCGCGCCTGATGGGGGGCCCGGAAGCGAAGTGAACGTCCCGACCGACCTGCTTTCGAGCATCGGCATCGCGGTGGGCGCGGCGGCGCTGATCGCGGCCGTGACCTGGCGATTCAAGCAGCCGCTGATCATCGCCTACCTGGCGACCGGGGTGATCATCGGACCCAACATCGGCCTCAAGTTGATCACGAACCAGGAGAGCATCCAGACGGTCGCGGAGATCGGGCTGATCCTCTTGCTTTTCGTCATTGGGCTCGAGATCGACGTGAGGAAGATGGCCTCCGGCGGCGCGGCGGTGCTGCTGACCGGGGCCTTGCAGGTCCCGATCTGCATCGCGCTCGGACTCGCGTTCTTCGCCGTGCTGGGCGTGACCAACGCGCAGCACGACTACGCCCTGCTCTACCTCGCCGCCTGCATGAGCCTCTCGAGCACGCTGGTGGTCGTCAAGATCCTCAACGACAAGTTCGAGCTCGACACGCTGCCAGGCCGCATCACGCTCGGAGTGCTCGTGATCCAGGACCTGTGGGCGGTCGCGATGCTCGCCGTTCAGCCGAACCTCGTCAATCCCAACCTGGTCCCGCTCCTCGGCTCGCTGTGGCGAGGCGCCGTGCTCGTGGTGGCGGGTTTTGCGCTGTCCAAGTACGCGCTGCCCTACCTCTTCCGCATCGTGGCCAAGGCGCCGGAGCTGGTCCTGGTCTCGGCTCTCGGATGGTGCTTCTTCCTCGCCGGGACGGCCAGCCTGATCGGACTCTCGCGCGAGATGGGCGCGCTGATCGCCGGGGTCAGCCTTTCGACCTTTCCCTACAACGTGGATGTGGTCGCAAAGGCGGTCAGCATCCGCGACTTTTTCGTCACGTTGTTCTTCGTCGCGCTGGGCATGCAGATCACGATCCCGAGCCTGCACGTGCTGGAGCTGGCGCTCGCCGCGTCGGTCTTCGTGATCGTGAGCCGCGTCGTGGTGGTGCCGATCCTCTACGCCCTCCGCCTCGGCCTCCGCACGAGCATCGTGCCCGCGATCAACCTCACCCAGGTGAGCGAGTTCTCGATCGTCATCGCTTCTCTCGGCGTGACCATGCGCCAGATCAACCAGGACGTGCTGACGATCGTGATCGTGACCTTCGCGGTCACGTCCGTGGTGTCGACCTACATGATCAACTTCAGCCATCCGATCCAGCAGCTGCTGGCAACAGTTTTCAAGGTGCTGGGCATGAAGGATCTCGGTCCCTCGAAGGCGGAGCAGGAGGCCGCCGCCGACCTGCACCAGCCGGTCATCTTCCTGGGCTTTTTCCGCGACACCAGCTCGATCCTCTACGAGTTCGAGCACGAGGGCTCGGCGGAGGAGTCGCGCCAGTTCATCGAGAAGATCCTGGTGATCGACTTCAACCCCACGGTGCTGCGTGAGCTGCGCCGGAAGAGCATCAAGTGTGTCTACGGCGACATCGCGCACGCCGACACGCTGCGCCATGCGGGCGTGGAGCACGCCGAGCTCGTCGTGTCGAGCATCACCGACGACATCCTTCGCGGCACCAGCAACCTTCGCCTGATGAAAAGCGTTCAGACGACTGCCCCGAACGCGAAGGTCGTGCTGACCACCGAGCACATCCCGCAGGCCCTTAACTTCTACGAGGAGGGGGCCGACTTCGTCTTCATCCCGAGGCTCTACTCCGCGGCCGCGTGCGCCCGCATCCTGCGCAAAGGCCTCAATGGGGGCTTCGAAGAGATCCGCTCGCAGGCGATCCAGCATCTTTCGCAACGGCAGGAAGTACTCGCCTAGGCGCCGGTATCGTGTCGACCGTGGATACGACCCGCCTCAGCCCTCTCGAGCCGCTCGCCAGGGCCTACCAGCGCGCCGTGCCCGAAAACCCGGTCGACGACGGTCTCTTCGGGCCAGAGAGCCTGGTGTGGCGGGTCAACCGCGATCGGTGCTTTCCGCTCGCCGGCATGCGCTCGCTGATGGTCCAGGCGCTGCATCCGCTGGCGATGGCAGGCGTCGCCCAGCACAGCACCTGGAAGCAAGACCCGTTCGGCCGGCTTGCCGCCACCCGCACCTACCTGCTGACCACGACCTACGGTGACACGCAGTCGGCGCTCGCCGCGGCCGCGTGGGTGCGCAAGGTTCACACCCACGTGCGCGGGGTCGATCCCGAGACGGGTCTCCCATACAGCGCGGAGGATCCGGACCTCTTGCTCTGGGTGCACGCGGGCATGGTCGACTCGATCGTGACGGTCGTCCAGCGGTACGGCCGGTCGCTTGACGACGCGGCAGCCGACCGGTACGTGGCCGAGATGGTCCGTTTTGCGGAGATCGTCGGCGTGCCGGCAGAGCACGTCCCTGCCAGCGTTGCCTCGCTGCGCGGTTACATCGAGTCGGTCAAGCTGCGCCAGGCCACGGCCGCGGCCCGCGAGGCGATCGCCATCGTCCTCGACCCGCGCGAGCTGGGCACGGCCCTGCGCGACCTGTGGCACGAGCTTGCCCAGGTGGCGGTCGGCACGCTCCCGGACTGGGCGCGGGACATGTACGGATTTGATGCTCCGCCCGCCGAGCTCATGGAGCGCGAGCCCGTTCGCCAGCTGCTGGGCGCGCTGGACTTGGCATTCGAGTCGATTCCGGGCGTGCTCGAAGCCAGGCAACGGATCGAGCTGCGGACGCGGCGGTGAACGCGACAGTCGCGGTCAGGCAGTCGCGTATGAGCCGCGGCGCGGCCCTTGCACGGCTGGCGCTCCGCATCGGCGGCCGGTACGTGGCGCGCTCGCCGCGCCTTCTCTTTGCTTCGGTCGAACGTCGCGGTGAGCTGCGCCACGACCTCGCCCTGCGCTCCGCGGACGAGGTCGCCGAGGAGCTCGGCGCGATGAAGGGGGTGCTGATGAAGCTCGGCCAGATGGCGAGCTACATCTATGAGGACATGCCGCTGACGTTCCGCGCCTCGATGGCGCGGCTGCAGCACTGGGCGCCGCCGATGACGCCGGCGCTTGCCGCCTCGGTCATCGCCGAGGAGCTGGGCGGCGAGCCCGCGCGCGTCTTCGCGCATTGGGACCCGCTTCCTTTCGCGGCGGCCTCGATCGGCCAGGTCCATCGCGCAATCACTCGCGACGGACGGGCGGTCGCGGTCAAGGTGCAGTACCCGGGCATCGCGCGCAGCATCACCTCGGACCTGCGCAACGTCGGCCTGCTGAGGCGCATCGTCAGCGCCGCGTTTCCCGGCCTTGATACACGCTCACTGGTCGACGAGCTCGGCGAGCGGCTGCAGGAGGAGGTCGACTACGTCCGCGAGGCCGGCAGCCAGGAGCTGTTCGCGCGCTACTACGAGGGCCATCCGGTGATCCGGGTCCCCCACGTGCTGGCCGAGCTGAGCACGTCGCGAGTCCTGACCAGTGAGCTCGTCTCCGGCGCCACGTTCGACGAGCTGCTCGGGTGGAGCCGGCACGAGAAAGACCTGGCCGCGGAGACGATCCACCGCTTTGTCTTTCGCAGCCTCTATCGACTCCACGCCTTCAACGGCGACCCCCACCCGGGCAACTACCTGTTCCATGGCGGCGGGCGGGTCACGTTCCTCGACTTCGGACTGACCAAGCTCTTCACCGACGAGGACCTCACGCCTCTGATCGACGCGGTGAAGTTTCTCGTCTTCGACAAGGACTACGAGGCATTCCGCGCCGCGCTGGAGCGAGCGGGCTTCCTCCGTGCCGGGGCTCCGGTGCCAACGCAGACTGTCGTCGATCGATTCGGCCAGTTCTACGGCACCGTGCTGCTGGATGCGCCGATGACGATCACGCCCGCCTACGCCTCGGCGATCGTGCGCCGTTTCTTCGACGCACGGGGTCCGCTGGCTCCGTACTCGGACGTTCCGCGCGCCTACGTGGTCATGCAGCGCATCAACCTCGGCCTCTATGCCGTGCTCGGCAGCCTGAACGCCACCGCGAACTGGAGGCGGATCGCCGAGGAGATCTGGCCCTTCCGCAACGGTCCGCCGTCGACGCCGATAGGCGAGGCGGAGGCGGAATGGGAAGCAGGCAGAACGCCCCAAAAGTGGTAAAGAATTAGCTAGCGGCAGGCTTGGTTCAGCTTCTGCTGGGGGGAATGTATATGGCGAGCAACATAGGTTCGTCCGCTTTGGCGTCCCTTTCGCCGGAGGAACGCCGGAAACAGATGGTGCGGGCGGTGGTGGCGAGCACCGTCGGCACCTCGATCGAGTGGTATGACTATTTCCTCTTCGGCACCGCGGGCGCACTCGTCTTCGCCAAGCTGTTCTTTCCGAAGTCGGACCCGCTGACCGGCACCCTCAACACCTACGCGATCTTCTTCGCCGGCTTTCTTGCCCGCCCGGTCGGGGCGTGGCTGTTCGGCACGTTCGGTGACCGCGTCGGGCGCAAGGCCACCCTCATCGCAACGCTGCTTTTCATGGGTATTGCGACGTTCCTGATCGGCTTCATGCCGACCTACGGCAGCATCGGCCTGGGAGCGGCATTGCTGCTCCTGTTGCTGCGGCTCTGCCAGGGCATCGGTGTCGGCGGCGAGTGGGGCGGCTCAGTCCTGATGGCGATGGAGTGGGGGAGCCAGAAACGCAAAGGCTTCCTCGGCAGCTGGCCTCAATTCGGCGTGCCGATCGGCCTGGTGCTCGCCAACGGAATCGTGGCGTTGACCTTCACGCTTGCAGGAGCCAGGGCATTCGAGGAATGGGCCTGGCGGATTCCGTTCCTGCTGAGCATCGTGCTGGTTGCCGTTGGCCTCTACATCCGGCTGGGCATCATGGAGACGCCGGTCTTCCAGGCGATCGTCAACGAGAAGCGCGTCGAAGAGGCGCCGATTCGGGAGGTCGTGCGGCGCAACTGGAGGGAGATAATCCTGAGCGCGCTCCTGCGGTTGCCGGAGCAGGCGCCGTTTTACCTGTTCACGACTTTCGTCTTCACATTCGGGGCGTTTGCCACCAAGCTCGACAAATCGTTCCTCACTTGGGCCGTGAGCGTCGCCGGCCTGGTCTCGTTCTTCACCATCCCGCTGTTCGGTCATCTCTCGGACCGGATCGGGCGCAAGACCGTGTACATGGCCGGCATCCTGGTGATGGCCGTCTGGGGCTTTGTCTACTTCGGACTGTTTGCGACCGCAATACCGATCGTCGTCTTCATCGTGATCGCGCTGTCGCTGATCCCGCACGACATGCAGTACGGCCCGCAGGCCTCCCTGATCGCCGAGAGCTTCACCGGGCGGTTGCGCTACAGCGGCGCGTCGCTCGGCTATCAGCTCGCATCGATCATCGCCGGCGGTCCCGCACCATACATCGCGACGGCGATCTGGGCCGGCAAGGCCGCAGTCGGGAACTTCGTGGTGATCTCGCCGCTTCCGACCAAGAACCCGTTCATGATCAGCGTCTACATCCTGCTGTGCTGCGTCATCGGGTTTATCGCCGTGGCGGCCCTGAAGGACCGCTCCGCTTACGACCACACGCAGGAGTACGAATCGCAGGAGGTCTCGGGGGCCGCGATCACCAGGCCCGCCGCGGGCTGACCTCGAATCAAAGACCGAAGGGGCGTCGCAAGTGGTGGCGCCCCTTCTCGCGTTGATGCATTGAAGCCTTGCGCGTGCTCACGGCCATCAACCTAGCCCTCTGGATCGTGCTCTTTGCGGCCTGGGTGCCTTACACGCTCGCCGTGGGTTGGAGTGATGGGGTCAGCGTCGAGGTCAGATGGATCCTGAGCGTCACCGCCGCGCTGCTCCTCTTGCTTGGTTTCTTGAGGGTTCGCAGGCACCGGCCGGTCTTCGGTTTTGGCTCCCGCCGCATAGATAAAGAGGACGCGAGGGGGGCTGCGCAGTGAATCACGCCACGCCCGCAGCCCAGACAGCCGCAGCCATCGGTTGTCAGAAGGCCTGACACCACCGCCCAGGCCGTTCGATTTGCCCAGGAACCTTGGGTCAAATGGCACGTCGACGGACTTCGAATGCTCACCTACGATCGCAAAGTTATGGAATGCGTGCTGTAGTCACTGGGGCGGCGGGTTTCATCGGATCGCATCTGTCCGAGCGGCTTCTTGCGGACGGACATGAGGTCACCGGCATCGATTGCTTTACCGACTACTACTCCCGAACGCTCAAAGAGCAGAACCTGGAGGGGCTGCGCAAGAACGGCAACTTCGCGTTCCATGAGCTCGACCTGGTGGACGGTAATCTCGGTCCCGCATTCGCTGGCGCGAGGTTGGTTTTTCACCTGGCGGGGCAGCCAGGCGTCAGGCCCAGTTGGGGCCGTGATTTCGACCGCTATGTACAAGCCAACCTTGTCGCCACGCAGCGCCTACTGGAACATCTCAAGGACTCTCCAATCGACCGCCTTGTCTACGCCTCGAGCTCTTCGGTGTACGGCGACGCAAGAGCGTTTCCGACCAAGGAGTCGGCGTTGCCTCAACCGGTCTCGCCCTACGGGTTGACCAAGCTGGCCGGTGAGCACATGGTGATGCTGTACATGATCAATTTCGGCATTCCTGCGGTGGCCCTCCGCTATTTCACCGTTTACGGCCCGCGCCAGCGACCGGATATGGCGTTTTCGCGCTTCATGCAGGCGTTGATGGATAGGCAGGAGATACAGGTGTTCGGAGATGGCGAGCAATCGAGGGAGTTTACGTACGTTTCGGATGCCGTCGATGGGACTGTGAAAGCGGCGACGGCCGACGTCGCCGGACAGGTGATCAACCTTGGAGGCGGGAGCAGCGTGACCCTGAATCGAGTGCTGGATACCCTCGAGGAGATCAGTCAAGTCAGAGTCTCACGGCGCAACCTGCCTGCTGCTCAGGGCGATCCACGACATACAGGGGCGTCAATCAACGTCGCCCGGCGGCTGCTGGCCTGGGAGCCGAGGGTATCGCTTCGGGACGGGTTGGTCGAGCAGTGGTCCTGGTTCTGCCGCCAGGTCGACGGAACTACTGGAGTTCCCGCGCTAGTCGCTGTCTAGGAGCTTATCCTGAACGCGAAGTGGCCGACCGCCGGCGCTATCCGCGTGTTCAGGCTGACGTTTTTTGTCGCCCGGCTGGGGCTGATCTCTTCCACCACAGGCGAAACACTCAGAACATCAGTCTTGGGGGGATGCGAGTCTTCACCGACGAAGATTTCGCGGTAGGAACCCGTCTCGACATCGACGTTCTGCTGCCAGACAGCACGTCCGTGCGTTGCTGGGCACAGGTGGTGTGGCGTATCGAGCTGGATGGAAATTCGCCTGCCAGGTTCGACGCGGGACTGAAGTTCCTCGACATGGCCTCCCAGGACGTTCAGCGCCTGGCCTCCGTGCTGGTTCCGACCTCCACCGAAACCTGACGCGTGTGGCAGTTCCTCATTGGACTGCTGATTGGTGTGGTGGTGGGGGTGCTGATCATGGCTGCGTTGATCGCCTCGTCGCGCGGTTCCTGACCGTCCCGATCCGACCGGGACAGTTGCCTGTGCAGCTTGTGGACCAGGTGCCGTACGGATGGAAATGCCTATTCAAATGGTGAGTGGTCTCCATCTAACTTTTTGGTCAGAAAGCGAAGGTGCTCAGAGCCGAACCTGTCAACGATTCCGCCGCAAGCCTTGACCGTGCCTGGCGTTGGCGGCGGCCCGTCTATGAGGCGTTTCTGAAGCGCGGCCTGGACCTGGTCCTGGCGAGCGTCGGATTGGTCGCCTCGATGCCGATCTGGCTGGCCGTAGTGGTTGCAATCAAGGCGGACTCGAGAGGTCCTGCAATCTTCGTGCAGGAACGGGTCGGCCTCCATGGACGCCGCTTCCGTTTCTACAAGTTCCGGTCCATGCATCAGGACGCAGAGAGCCGGCTGCGGGAGATCCAGTCGAGGAATGAGGTGGACGGTCCGGTTTTCAAGATGCGCAAGGATCCGCGTGTGACCAGGGTTGGGGCTTTCCTGCGTCGGACGAGCTTGGATGAGCTTCCCCAGCTGATCAACGTCCTCAAAGGCGACATGAGCCTGGTCGGGCCGCGGCCGCCGCTGCCCCGCGAGGTGGCCCAATATCGGCCGGCAGACATGTTGCGACTGTGCGTCAGGCCGGGGCTGACATGTCTCTGGCAGGTGCGGGGCCGCTCCACGCTGGATTTCGACACCTGGATGGAGTACGACCGCGAGTATGTGAGGGGAGTATCGGCGTGGCTTGACCTCACGATCCTGGTCAGGACCGTTTGGGCGGTCCTCAGCTGCCGCGGGGCCTTTTGACCGCCGCGCTGATCGGAGTCCTGCTGGCTGCGGCCGGCAGCGTGACGACTGTTTTCGGCATCTATCTCATGCTCCTTGCTCTAGCGAGCTTTGGCCGCCGCAGCTTCGCGGCCGCCGCTGAGAAACCAACCAATCGGCTGGTCATTCTCGTGCCGGCACACAACGAGGAGGTGCTGGTTGCGAGGTGCGTGGCGTCTCTTCTCGACCAGGACTATCCATCCGAGCTCGTTCGCATTATCGTCATCGCCGACAACTGCACCGACGAAACGGCAAGCCGCGCCGCCGAAGCAGGCGCACTGGTGGCCGTCCGCACCAATGCCGACCGAGGCAAGGGTCAGGCTCTGCGATGGGCTATGGACGGCATACTTGACTCTGGCGAGCCGTTCGACGCGGCAGTTGTCGTTGACGCCGACTCGATCGTCGATCGTGGCTTTCTGCGGGAGCTCGAGCAGGAGCTCCAAAGAGGACATCAGGTTGTCCAGGCGGATTACTCACTGATTCTCGAGCCTGGCCGTGCGCGCACCCAGCTCATGGCCGCCGGCTTCTTGCTCTTTCACAGGGTTCGATTGAGCGGTCGTCGCCGGCTTGGAATGGCCGCCAGCCTCGTCGGTAACGGAATGCTCTTCAGCCGCAGCGCCCTCGAAACGCACCCATGGAGCGCGTTCTCCGGCGTCGAAGATCTCGAGTACTCGATTGATCTGCGGCTGGCCGGCATCCGGCCGCATTTCGCTTGGTCAGCACATATTGAAGGCCCGGCCGCGGCGAGCAGCGCGGGGTCGATGCGTCAGCGGCTGCGATGGGAGGGGGGGCGGTTCAACGTCGTCCGGGGCCGGCTTGGTCTCCTCGTGGGAACCATGCTCAGGCAGCGCAACCTACGTCTCGTTGATGCGGCAATCGACCTGGCCACGCCACCCCTTTCGCTGCTCTGCCTGCTGACGGGCGCGGGCGCGGTCATCGCCGCAGCCCTCGTTTGGATCGGTATGGCGCCGGTGTGGACCCTGGTCCCATGGGCGAGCGCAACCGTCCTCATCGTGGCTTTCGTCGTTGTCGGCCTGGTGTCAGCGCGAGCGCCCGGGAGCATCTGGCGTGTCCTGGCCCTTGCCCCGGCTTTCCTGGCCTGGAAGGTCGCGGCCTACGGCCGCCTGGCTGGAGGCTTCGACACGCGAGGCTGGGAGCGGTCGGATCGACAAGGAGAAGTCGCCGCATCGAACCCGCGGAGGATGGAGGTCGCGGGCGTCCCGATTGACGCAGTGAGCATGGAGTCTGCCATCACAAGGATCTGCTCCGCGATCAAGGGCCCGCGGCTCTTTCAGGTCTCGACCATCAACCTTGACTTCATGGTTCATGCCTATACCGACGTTCGAATGAGGTCGATCTTCCGTCGCAGCGATCTCAACCTTGCGGATGGCAAGCCAGTCGTATGGCTGGGCCGTCTGCTGGGAGAAGAGATTCCCGGCCGAGTTGCGGGGGCCGATCTGGTGCCCGCCCTCATGCCCTGGCTCGCCGCGGTAGGCGCGCGGGTGTTCTTGCTTGGCGGCGAGAACGGCATGGCGGCTGCGGCGGCTTCGAAGTTGGTTGCAGCCAACCCGAACCTACAAATAGCCGGGACGTACGAACCCCCGCGACGCGCTCTCGAGGACATGCCGAGCGATGAAATCCTGGCCCGGATCGCAGAGGCAGGAGCCGACGTGCTCCTGGTCGCCTTCGGTCATCCGAAGCAAGAGCGTTGGATCGATATGTACCGCGACCGGATGCCTGTTTCGGTGGCGATGGGAGTCGGCTGTGCCTTCGATTTGATCGCCGGGCGCAGCCGTCGAGCACCTGCGTGGATGCGGGCTATTGGCCTCGAGTGGGCATTCCGGCTGGGACAGGAGCCGCGGCGCCTTGTCCGGCGTTACGCCACGGACGCCTTCTGGTTGCTTCCCCTGGCCGCCACAGTGCTCGGCAAGAGGATCTCCGACGGATGGATTGGCGAGCTCGCGTAAGGCAAGCATCACACATGAAGGGGGCCATTTGACCCGGGACGAAGTCTGGGAACACCCATGGAACGCCCAAAGGCTGTCGCGTACAGTCCGTTGCAGGCCCGCCGCCGACCGTATAGCCGCGTCCGTGAACAAACGATGACCGCACAGCTCGAAGCTCACGAATTGATGTTTACGTCCGGTGCCTACGTGCGGGAGTTTCATCCCGAGGTTGACGCCAACCCATTCGGCGCCGACTACGCAAAAAAGCGAACCGCAATAGTCAGCGCGGTGGAAGGGACGGATAAACGCGTTCTCGATGTCGGGGGCGGAATGGGCCGGATGTCGATCCCCCTCTCTGAGCGCCACTTTGTGACGCTGAGTGATCTCTCGATTCAGATGCTCGAGCTCGCCAGTCCGTGGGTTTCGGAGCGCCTTGAGCTCCGCCAGGCGAATGCGCGCTCGCTGCCCTTCCCCGACGAGTCGTTCGACTACGTGCTTTGCATCGACGTACTGCCGCACGTTGTGCAGCCCGAAGAGGCGCTGCTTGAAGCGCAGCGCGTTCTCCGGCCGGGAGGGACCCTGTTGGTCGACGTGACCAACTCGAACCCGCTTTGGACGCTGGCATATCCCCGCTACCTCGGGCGTAAGCCGCAGCGATGGGTGCAGGTCTGGCGGGCGGGCGGCGTGCTGCCGGAATGGAGGCAGCGAGTGAAGCATCACCGACGCACCGCCTTGATGCGCATGCTCGCGGATGCCCGCTTCCAAGTCCGATCGATACGAGGCTTCGGCCCGCGATTCTGTCCGAAGTGGCATCTGGCCGTCGCCATGAAGCCGCTCTGATGAGGCAAGCCACTGCTCGGATGCGGGGGTGGGCTGGACTTTCGATCGCGCTCGTGCTCATGGCGGCGACGGCGGTTGTGGCGGCGGTGCCGGCGGCTCAGGCCGCCACCCTTCTATACAACGACGATTTCGAGTCAGACACGGTAGGGGGGGCGGCGGCGGGCTGGAAC
>WNGQ01000370.1_pt1 | contig 56799 bp, 60 predicted proteins | sample 5407661 | NCBI WGS metagenome assembly WNGQ01 (sample SAMN13153382, study PRJNA577476) | soil metagenome | isolation source: 60 cm soil or saprolite under Garry oak tree replicate 2 | place: USA:California | collected 2016-06-15 | reverse complement strand
AATGAAGGCCTGGCAAAGATGCAGGCTGCCGAAATGGATGTGCGTTTGTCGCGTCGGCCGATTGAACGTTACGAGTGGCCGCTGGGCGCCGCGCTAATCGCTCTCGCCTTGTCGATTCTGATTCCGGAACGAAAACGAACGAGAGAGAGAGCTTCTGCTGTCGCGCCTGTTCGCAAGGCAGCGCATGGCGTTGCCGGCGCGCCTGCCGGGGCCACAGCTACTGCCGCACTTCTCATGATGTTCCTTTCTTCATCTCTGTTTGCCACCGCGCCGGGCCTCGACGCGTATCGCAGCGGAAAATTCGAAGACGCCTACGGCCAGTTCCAACAGACCTTAAAGACGCATCCGGAATCACGAGCTGAGGACAAACTCCAGTTCGATTCAGGCGCAGCTGCTTACAAATTGAAAGATTACAGCAAGGCGATGGAATCATTTAGCCAGGCACTGCTCTCGCGGGATATCGGTCTGCAAAGCAAAGGGCATTATAACCTGGGGAACACGCTTTATCAGCGCGGCGACGCACAAAAGAGTGACGACAAAAAGCTCAGCGACTGGACAAACGCGCTCGATCATTACGAGCAAACCCTCAAGCTCGATCCTCAAAATAAAGAGGCAAAAGACAATTACGATTACGTAAAAAAGAAAATCGAAGAACTAAAGAATAAGAAACAAAATCAGCCCTCCCCTTCCCCGTCGCCGCAGCAAAAGAACGAACAGGATAAACAGAACAAACAGAACAAACAGGACCAGCAACAAAAAGAAAAAGACCAACAACAGCAGCAACAACAGAACCAGCAGCAACAACAAGGTCAGGGGCAGCAGCAACAGAAAGACCAGCAGCAATCCCAAGATCAGCAGTCACAAGGCCAGTCAGGGAATCAGAAAGACCAACAGCAAAAGAACAATCAGACCCAGGCGAAGAACGAGTCGCAAAAAAACCAGCAGCAGCAACAGCCTGGCGAGACTCCTTCCCCCTCCCCAGGCGCCGACAAGCAACAAGGCCAACAGCCTTCACCGTCGCCAGGAGAACAGCGGGGTCAGGAATCGCCGAGCCCTGGCGAAGGAGAAAATGAAACGCCCTCGCCATCACCGGGAGAAGGTGAAGAGCAGAACGCAGCACCTTCCGCCACCCCAACAGAGTCCAAGAAATTTGCCGGGGAAGTGAAAGGAGGAGCCGGAGAAGAGAAATCGCAGAAGCCACCTGATAAGAACGCGCAGGTTGCCGAAGCCGAACCGGAAAAAGAAGGGCAGATGAGCGAACGTCAGGCCGAAGCGCTTTTAGAATCCATGAAAGACGAGGAGGCGCGGGTTCAACTTGATGAACGCAGAGCAACGCGCCATGTCTATAAGGACTGGTAAGGGAACGTTTGTCATGTCGAGCGAAGTCGAGACATCCCGTGAATTTGACCGTGTGTCACGCCGCGAGATTTCTCGACTCCGCTTGGAATAACGCTTGCGAGATGAACTTTAGGATGTCGACGTCCCGGCGAATTTTTATTGCTGTCTTCGGTATCATCGCGGGTGCGCAGTTTGCACATGCCGATTCGCCGAGCGTCACAGCGGTTTTGAATAGTTCTGAAGCTGCGCTGGGCGAAACGGTGCGACTGGAAATTCGAATCACCGGAGCACGTGGCGCGGACGCGCCAGAAGAGATCATGGTGGATGGTCTCGAAATTCGGCGAACAGGAACGTCACAACGCATCGAGATGAACAATCTCAGCTTAACCTCCAGCGTGGTATACGACTATACTGTGATGCCGCTGAGAGCGGGAAGATTCACCATCCCGCCTCAAACCATTCGCGTGGGAAACAATTCGCTGCGCAGCCCGGCATTGACATTAAACGTCGCGGATTCGTCCGGCCGCTCGTCGGGCGCCCGGTCTGGCCGTGATGCACAGGCAGCCGGCGCAAATAATCTGGTTTTCGCCGAGTTGATCGTACCAAGCAAGACCGCATACGTTGGCGAGATTGTTCCTGTTCAAATTCGGATGGGATTTGATCCGCGCGTTCGCCCACGACTCATCGAGCCGCCGGAGATCACGGGACAGGGATTTACGGCGCAGAAGTTGCAGCAGTCCGCCGAAAATACTGAAACGATCAGCGGCAGACTTTATGAGGTAGTAACATACAAAACGGCCATTGCCGCGGCACGGGCGGGCAAATTTGAAATCGGGCCGGTAAAGGCGAAGGCGCAAGTTGTCGTTCCTCGCCGGCAGAGCCCGCCACGCGCGCGGGGCCGTTCGCCTTTCGACCTGTTCGACCAGGATGACCCGTTCTCCGATCCGTTCTTCTCCAATCCTTTTGCTCAACTTGGCGAACGCCGCGAGGTGGAGATCAAAAGTGAACCTGTGGCACTCGAGGTAAAGCCGTTGCCGCCAAATGCACCGACCAGTTTTTCGGGCGCAATTGGGAATTTCACAATGACGAACGAGGCAAAACCCAGGACCGTGCAGGTAGGCGATCCCATCACCGTCACGACTACAATTTCTGGCCGCGGCAATTTTGATCGCGTCAATGCGCCCGTCGTTGAAGACGAGCGCGGCTGGCATAAATATCCGCCGTCATCCAAGTTCAAGCAGGACGATGAGGTCGGCCTCAGTGGCACCAAGACTTTCGAGATGGTGCTTTCGCCCAACGACAAAAAGCAAGGGCTCCCGCCGCTCGCGTTCTCGTACTTCGACCCAGTGAAGGAACAATATGTGACCCTGCACAGTGAGGCGATTCCGATCAGCGTGGAGGGAGGCGCAGCTATTGCTTCGAGTGCAGTTGGTGCGCCGTCGGGGTCTGCACCCCCGGCTGCAGCAGCGCGCGCGGCATCACCGGTCCCGAGTACAAACAAGCCACAGGATATTTTGTATCAGCTAACGGAGTTGCCGACGAAGGCGGAATCCTTTGCACCGATTTATACACGAAACGTTTTCTGGATGGCGCAGGTGTTTCCGTTACTGGCGTTAATCGGATTTGCGGGTTGGAAGATTCGCCGGGCGAGGATTGATAATCGCGAAGCGCAACGTATCGCCGCGCTGCAACATGAAGCGACTGATCTGATGCACAAGCTCCATCGTAACGACGTATCGCCTCGGGAATATTATGCTGAAGCATCCAGAGTAGTTCGTGTAAAAGCTGCTCTGGCGTCGGGCAATCGTCGCATCGATCCAAATATGGTAGATGTGGAGACTGCCGCAGAGACTTTCAAGCTCAATAGCGATTCACGCGACCGGCTCCGCCGGTTATTCGAGCAAAGCGACGAATGGCAATACAGCGGAGCCCGTAACGGTCCCGGACGAGTCTCTCCTGAAAGCCAGCGCGAAGTGCTGGAGCTGATTCGGAATTTAAGATGAAAGTTTTCAGCATCATTTCGAGCGGAGTCGAGGAACTTCGTGGAGCGATCCAAGGGCAATTGCACGGGCTCCCTCGACTTCGCTTTGCTTCGCTCGGGATGACCGCCAATCGAACGCTTGCGATTTTTTTCTGTTTGGTTTTTACAATCGCTTCATCGGCTATCGCACAAATAAATGCAGACTTCACGAAAGCAAACCAGGAGTATGCGCAGGGTCATTTCGCGGAAGCGATCTCCGGTTACGAGACACTCGTTCGTGCAGGACAATGGAGCGCAAATCTGTTTTACGATCTTGGCAACGCTTATTTCAGGACAGGCGATTTTGGCCGCGCGATCTTGAATTATGAGCGGGCGCTCGCCTTGGAGCGGCATCATCCGGAAGCTACGGCCAATTTGCAGATCGCCCGTGACGAGGCGCACGCGCTTGAGCTGCAGCAAAGCTGGCCGGAGCGCTACTTGCAATTTGCGAGCGTCAATCAGTACTGCATCGGAGCGGTCATCGCTTTTTGGCTCGCAGCGCTTGCGATTGTCATGCTGATCTTTGCGCGTCGCAGATCGGCCACGTTGATTTCCGTCTTGATCTTTTGCCTGCTGATCGGCGCGGGTGCGATCTACTCTGTGTATACACTCGAGCGTGGGAGCAATGGAAGCGCTCTGGCCATAGTAACGGGCAAGGATGTCCAGGCGCGTCTTGCAACCGCGGACACTGCAAACAGCGTCCTGGCGTTGCCGCCTGGCAGTGAAGTCAAAATCTTGAGCACTCGCGGAGATTGGATCTACGCGGCACTGCCGAACACCTTGCGCGGTTGGATCCCTGCCAAGAACGCGGAGCAGGTGCGTTTGTAACTGCTTTTCCGCGCTTCCCTGTCTTCTAATTGCTTAACCCACGAAACACGCGAAACAGACCAACGTAAAACAGGCGCTCAATGTCATATATGAAATTTCGCGTCTTTTTGTGTGTTTAGTGTGCAGATTCAAATGAAAGTTGCGGCTGCTCAGATTTCTTGTTCGCTCGGTGACCCAAAAGCCAATCTGCTCAAGGTTCGAGATTTTTCTCGTCGCGCCAGAGACGCTGGCACGGAGCTGATTGTTTTTCCGGAAATGACCGACACGGGCTATTCGATGTCCGTAATCGAAGCGCACGCCAATTCGTGGACCAGTGGTTTTGTCCCGGGACTTCAGGAAATCGCGGCGAAGCTTTCCATCGCGATTGTGTGCGGCGTATCGGAACGGGATGGCACTTCAATTTACAATTCCTTGGTTTTTGTCGATCAACAGGGCCAAATCGCCGCGAAATATCGAAAGGCCCACTTGTATGCAGTCGCGCCCGTTGAAGAACAGAAGTGTTTTGCTCCGGGCGACGCTTTCGCAAGCTTTGCCATTGGCGATCTGCGCTTTGGCTTCAGTATCTGCTACGACCTCAGGTTTCCGGAGATGTACAGACGCCTTGTGGTCGATCAAAATGTCGGCGCTTTTATTGTCTCTTCTGCATGGCCGTTCCCGCGCCTTGAACATTTCCGAACGCTTGCCCTTGCGCGCGCGATAGAAAACCAGGGCTATGTGATTGCATCCAACCGCGTCGGGAAAGACGACGACTTATGGTTTTGCGGTAGCTCAGCAATCATCGATCCTCGCGGAGTCGTGGTTGCATCTGCATCAGCAGACCGCGAAGAACTTATTCAGGCTGATTTATCTGAAGATCTCGTTCGTTCTGTTCGGAGCCGCGTCGAGTCGCTCACTCATCGCCGACAGGATTTGTACAATTAGAGTTACGACACCGCACTCAGCGGCACAAATTCACTCTCGTGTAAAACGACGCGTTTGGTTCCGCGCAGTAATTGCCACCATTGCCTCGCCGACCCCAGCACGATCAGGAGTACCAGCACAAGAAACGAAATGGCCACAAACGCGTCGAATCGCCAGATGGTTGCCTGCCGAGCCAGATTAGCCGCCTTGACAGGATCGGTAATCGCTGCGGCCTGACTCAAAAGCGATTGGGCGCCGCTCAAAAAACCGAGCCTTGGGTCGGGTGAGAAAACTTTCAGGTAACCCGCTGAAAATGTGACCGCACACATGAAGCAAAGCGGAATCAGAGTTACAAAGAGATATTTGCTCTTTCGCATTTTGATCAAAAGGGTCGTACCGAGGCAGAGTGCGACCACCGACAGCAATTGATTGGCGAGGCCGAACAGCGGCCAAAGTGAGTTGATGCCGCCAAGAGGATCGATCACACCTTCGTATAAAAACCAGCCCCACGCCGCAACGAGCAAAATGCTGGAGAAAAAATTTGCGCTCCACGAGCGCGTGTTGCCAAGAGGGCGCCAGAGATTGCCCAAGAAATCCTGAAGCAAAAATCGCCCGACACGTGTTCCGGCGTCAATCGTTGTAAGAATGAACAGAGCTTCGAACATGATGGCGAAGTGATACCACAACGCCAGCGCAGTCGCCTTGGCTGAGACGCGCGCAAACATGTGTGCCATGCCAACTGCGAAAGTTGGAGCTCCTCCCGCGCGGTTAAACATCGTGGATTCCCCCAGGCTTGTCGCGAGCTTCTGCATTTCTGGCTCAGTTACCGGAAAACCAGCGGCAGAAACCGTTGCAACAACTTCGGTCGGCGCGCCCTTTGTGTTAATCGCGAAATACTCTCCCGGTTGAAGCACGCACGCTGCGATCATCGCCATCAGGGCGACCATCATTTCTGTTACCATCGCGCCATAGCCGATACCGCGTATGCTCGATTCCCGAGTGATCATTTTCGGCGTCGTGCCGGAAGCAATTAGAGAATGAAAACCGGAGACTGCGCCGCAGGCGATGGTGATGCATACAAACGGAAATACAGGACCCGCAAAGACAAGGCCGCTGCCGTCAATGAATTTGGTAATCGCGGGCATTTGCAATGTCGGATTGATCAGCACGACAGCAGCCGCAAGCATGGCAACGGTGCCTAGCTTTAAAAACGTACTGAGGTAATCGCGCGGCGTCAGCAGCATCCACACGGGCAGGATGGACGCCGCCAGTCCATAAATCATGATGGCCCACGCCAGCCATTTCTGGTCGTGACGGAACCAACTCTCAATCGCGGGAAAGTGCGCAAGGAATTGTCCGCCCCACACGCCAAGCGCCAGACCGAGCAGGCCGAAGATTGTGATCGCCATCACGCTGACTTTTCCTGTGCGCAATCCAATTCCCATGATCAGCGCGATTGGAATCGTCGTCGCAATAGTGAAAACGCCCCAGGGACTCTCTGCGAGAGCTTGCACTACGACCAGCGCGAGGACTGCCAGCAAAATAATCATGATCGCCAAAACACTCACCAAGGCGAGCAGGCCAACGCCGCGCCCGATTTCTTCTCGTACCATTTGACCAAGCGTTTTGCCGCCGCGCCGGATTGAGGCAAAAAGAACGATCATGTCGTGAACGCCGCCGCCGAGCGTTGCGCCGATCAAAATCCAGAGAGTGCCGGGAAGAAAACCGAACTGCGCCGCGAGTACTGGCCCAACCAGGGGTCCCGGACCGGCAATGGCCGCAAAGTGATGACCGAAAACCATCCAGCGGTTTGTTGGCACATAATCCTTGTTATCGTTTTGCAGGACCGCTGGTGTCGCACGCTCTTCATTCAGAACCAGCACCTTTGTTGCCAGCCATTTACTGTAAAAACGATAGCTGATGGACAACGCGCAAAATCCAGCAGCAACGATCCAAAGCGCGCTGATGCGCTCGCCGCGAGATAACGCCAGCATCGCCACCGCCCATGTTCCCAACGCGGCTACCGCGACCCAGAGCAGCTTTTTCCAGAGGTTCATTCCTGCGTGCAGCTTAGTGTCCGGTCCCGAAAATGGCCAGGCATTTGCGGCTACGGATTTTGCCTGCGTGCAAGGCGCGAGGAGGAAGCATATCCCTATGGATCTGTGGTCGACGAGCAACGCCGCACGCGGGCAAAAGCTGCGCCGCCCGGAGGGTTGAGTGATTTCCGGGACCGGACACTGATTGAAGTTGTTGCGCTCCGCTACAAGGTGTGATCTATCTTCAGGTGCGATTTCGACATAAAATTCGGAAGCTTGTAGATGGCCGGAGCCTGGTCAGCGCAAGGAAACATACGCTTAGGCTTTTCCGAACTGGCCGGTTGCCGTTGAATAAAAAAAGGGTCATCGAAACGATCGATCCGGAGGGTTTCGCTCAAATTCGCAAGCGCTACGAAGTCGCAAATCCCGGCGCAGACTGGCCGAAATATCTCGATCTCGACCGTTGGATCGGAATCAATATCAGGCGAATTCGCCAGGTCGAACTCGATTTGGCGCGTCCCAAGCGCATCCTCGATCTCGGCTGCGGCGCAGGATATTTCCTGTACATAGCCCAGCTGCTGGGTCATTCGGGACTCGGCCTTGATATGGACCGTTTGTCCATGTTCCGGGATGTTACACGTCTTCTCGGGGTTCGCCGAGTAGTCCAGCGAATCGAAGCTTTTCAGCCTTTGCCCGATTTCGGACAAAAATTCGATCTCGTTACGGCTTTCATGATTTGCTTCAACAACCACAAAATGCCGGAGCTCTGGAAGGTGCCGGAGTGGGAATTCTTCCTCGACGACCTGGCAAAACGCCTCACGCCACGCGGCCGGGTCTGGTTCGAACTCAATCAGGAATATGATGGGACCTTCTACACGCCTGAGTTAAAGGAATATTTTCAAAAACGCGGCGCCAGGGTCACCGAGCAGAAAGTGATCTTTAATTCAGGGATTCGCGCGCCTGCTTCAGCTTCTGCAGTTGCGCGCTGAAATCTTTCAAGCGCCGGCGATGCTCCTCGACGACACCTGCGGGAGCACGATCGACGAAGGATTTGTTCTTCAATTTTTCCTCGACGGCGTGCGCTTCGGTTTCGATTCTTGCAATTTCCTTGTCGAGTCGCTGCTGCTCCCCTGCCCTGTCGGCCGCGGCAACCGTCAGAAAAATCTCGCCTAAGGGTGTTACCGCGACGGGGTTTCCGGCCTGCGCTTGATATTTTGGATCCAGCTCCACTTCTTCGGCGTTCAACAATCGCGTCAGCGTCGGAATTTCGCTGGAAATTAAGTTATTATCGGTGCGTAAAATAAATTGTATCTTCCTGTTTGACGGAAGCTTGGACTCTGCTCGCAGGTTGCGTCCTGCCTGTATTGTTTGGTAAATGGCCGAAACAAGCTCGCGTTTGCCGACAAGATCGGAAACGTCATCCAAACCGACTTTTTCTGGTGGCCCGGCAAATTGAATCGAATCGCTTCCAAAGCCCAGTAACGACCAAAGCTCCTCGGTAATGTGCGGCATGAAGGGATGCAGCAATCGCAACGTTGCCGAAAGGACAAAATCCATCACTGCCAACGCAGATTTCTTTTTGTCCTCGTCTTCGCTGAAAATTTCGGTCTTGGCGGCTTCCACGAACCAGTCACAATAATCGCTCCAGACAAAGTCATAGAGGCGTTGCGCGACAGTGTTGAATTGATATTCGCGATATGCGGCTTCGACGGCGTCGATCGTTTCGTTCAAGCGCGCGAGCAGTTCCAAGGCGTAAATTGATAGCGTCTGATTGTCGATTTTTGGCGCGGGATCGCTTGGGCCATGCATCTGCCGGAAGCGAGCGACATTCCAAAGTTTCGTCGCGAAGTTTCGGCCTTCTTCAATTTGTTTTTCGTCGAAGCGAATGTCCTGGCCGCGGGGCGCGATGCGCATTAGCCCAAAACGCAAACCGTCGGCGCCATACTTGTCGATCAATTCAAGTGGATCGGGCGAGTTACCTAGGGACTTCGACATCTTGCGACCGAGCTTGTCGCGAATGAGGCCCGTAAAATAAACGTCGCGGAAGGCAATATTGTCCTCAACGCGGTCTGATTTGCCGGGCTTGAACTCCAACCCGGCGATGATCATTCGCGCCACCCAAAAGAAAATGATATCCGGCGCAGTCACGAGCGCGCTCGTCGGATAAAACTTCTTCCGCGTTTCAATATCCATGGTCTCATAAGCCCACAGCCACGATGAAAACCACGTGTCGAGGGTGTCTTGGTCTTGCGCCCAGTTTTCAGCATCAGCCAGAGGTTCAACGCCAACATAGATTTCGGATTTTTCGTTGCGGTACCAAGCCGGTATCCGGTGTCCCCACCACACCTGGCGGCTGATGCACCAATCGCGAATGTTCTCCAGCCATTGCGCGTAAACTTTCTCCCAATGCGGGGGAAAGAATCGGATCAGGTGATCGCGCACCACGGCCAGGGCTTCTTTTGTTTTGGGATATCGCAGAAACCACTGTTCACTGATGCGCGGCTCGATTGGCACATCGCTTCGGTCACTGCACCCAACATTGTTTTCGTACGGCTCCGTCTTCGCCAGCGCTCCCCTCGCCCGCAATAACTCCGCCGCTTTTTCCCGCGCTTCGAATCGCTCCAGTCCATCCAATTCTGGAACCGCCGGACAATCGACTCGACCGTCGGGATGCAGCACATCGACAATCGGCAGGTTATGGCGTTGTCCGATTTCAAAATCCAGCGCGTCGTGCGCAGGCGTGACCTTCAAGACGCCCGTGCCAAATTCGGGGTCGATTGCTTCGTCGGCAATAATCGGAATTTTCTCACGCGCCAGCGGACGCCACGCGTGTTTGCCCAGGAGACCGGCAAACCGCTTGTCACCTGGATGAAAAGCCATCGCAGTGTCTGCCATGATTGTTTCCGGCCGGGTAGTTGCGACTTCCAGGAAACGTCCAGGCTCTTCCACGATTTCGTAGCGAACAAAATAAAGATTCCCCTTCTGCGGTTTGGAAATCACTTCTTCGTCCGAGACCGCCGTTTGCGCGGCAGGGTCCCAGTTAATCATTCGCCGGCCGCGATAGATCAGTCCTTTACGATAGAGATCGACAAAAACCTTTTGAACAGCGGCGACGTAAGCGTCATCGAGTGTGTAGCGTTGGCGCGACCAATCGCACGAACAGCCCAACCGTTTGAGTTGGTCGATGATGATGCCGCCGTGTTTATCCTGCCACTCCAACACGCGCCGCAGGAATTCCTCCCTCCCAAGATCGTGCCGCGTTTTGTTTTCCGTCCGCCGGAGATATTTCTCCACCGCGGTTTGCGTCCCGATCCCCGCGTGATCCATCCCTGGCAGCCAAAGAACCTCGAACCCTCGCATCCGCGCAAGGCGGGCGAGAATATCTTGAATCGTGTCGTTGAGTACGTGACCCAGCGTAAGCACGCCTGTGATATTCGGCGGCGGCATCACTATCGAGAACGCCGGTTTTGACGAATTCGGGTTCGCCACGAAATCGCGATTCTCCATCCAGCGCTGATACCATTTCGGTTCAACCGATTTTGGATCGTATCTCTTCGGGAGCTCAGCCATTGCGATCAATCATCCAAAGCCAGAGCGCGTTTGCAAATGGGCGAAGCATCCTGTGTCAGCGCTTCCGCCTCTCCCTTGGTGAAGGGAGAGGACTCAGGTGAGGGATCGCTCAGGATCAGGAAGCAACCCTCACCCTACCCTCTCCCTTTGGAAGGGAGAGGCGACATGAGTTGCAGCGCGTGGCCATCGCGATGACTTTTCCCGCTGCATGAGCAATTCGCGTCCCATTGGTGTTTTCGATTCCGGCATCGGCGGCCTTACCGTGGTAAAGGCGCTGCGCGATTTGCTGCCAAATGAAAACATTTTTTACCTTGGCGACACGGCGCGTGTTCCTTACGGTCCGAAAAGCCCGGAAACCGTGCAGCGCTACGCGGTGGAACTGGCGGGAATGCTGATGGGAAAAAACGCAAAGGCGCTGGTTGTTGCGTGTAATACCGTTTCATCAGTCGCGCTGCCGTTGTTAACACAGAAATTTCCCGTGCCCGTGATCGGGGTAATCGAGCCGGGAGCGCGAGCTGCATTGCAGGCGACGCGCAACCGGCACATCGGCGTGATCGGAACCCGTGCGACGATTCGCAGTGGCGCGTACGAAAAGGCGCTGCGCGCGGCCGACAATAATGTACGCGTAAGCAGCCGCGCCTGTCCATTGCTCGTCCCGTTAATCGAAGAAGGATTGCTCGACGACGACGTAACCGATCGAATGATCATGCGCTACCTGGAGCCAATGCTTGGCGATGGGATCGACACACTAGTGCTTGGTTGCACACATTATCCTCTGCTTACCGCCGCGATCGCACGAGCGCTCAAGCACCAAATCATGCTCGTCGATTCGGCGCAAAATTGTGCGCGCGCCGTGGAAGAAACGCTGGATCGACAATCACTTCGCGCGGCGCCATCAACTCGGGGTGAGCTACACGTGGCTCTCACCGATGCGGCCGATAATTTCCTTAACGTCGCCCGCCACGCGCTGCAGTTGCACTTCGGCGAGATCGAACTGCAACCCTTGCCCTAGGTTTTGGCAGACTTCGTCCCACGAGATCGTAGAAGTTGTCGATATATTTCGCAACGCGGGCATCAGGAATGCCGCCCTCATCTCAACAGTCAACTAGCCTGGTCCCCGAAAAGTGCCCCTACTGTGCGTTGCTCCGCCGGAGGTTCGAGTGAGTTAACAAAATTCCGAAACCGCTCAGAGAAAACTTCAGGACGAAGCTTCCAATAATAAGCAATCCCGGGCGCGGCGACGTAATGCCGGAGAAGTCCGCGCCAGCCTTCCCAAAGCTGCTTGTCCATCAATCCGTAAACATAATGAAAATGAATTGTCTCGAACGCTTTCAACCATTGATAGGTAGCATGGAAAAAGCGCGCCCGCTCTTCGACAGAAAGCGCGCCGATGTCTTCCAGGCCTACCCGCCAGATGCGTTCCAGTTCCGCGTTCTCCATCAACGGTTTGGTCACGTCGCGCAGGGCCGTGGCCGCCGCGTCTTGGGTAGCGAGTCTGGCCACGCGCGTGCTCCGATGCACTTGCACCGCGAGATATAACACCGACAAAACCACAGCAATCGAACCTACTAATTGCGAGATTGCGCTAATCGCGTCCCAATTCATCGCTCACCTTATACCATACGCACTTATCTTAAGCACTGTCACGAAAAGCGCTGGAGCACCACCGCGCTCCAAAACGCAAATCGCTTGACTTGTGCGTACACGGACGGCCACGTTTTGGAGTGCGGTAATGTTGCCGCTTTAGGAGACGGTATGGCGGGACAGCCCCTAAAGTTCTCATGCCCGAGCGAAGCCCAGGTCAGATAGCCACAGATAAACACAAAGAATTGAATTCAGACCGCTCTCTCGGCGCTTTCAGCCTTACTGAGCTTTAACAAAAGTATGCAGGACAGCTAGCCACTTTCCGCCCCGTTTGTTCCAGACTGTGGCGGCGTAATAGGTACCTGACGTGTCACGCCCAGATGAGGTGGATTGGGTAGTGACTTTGTACGTAGCTACCGCCATTTTGGGACTCAGGAGCGACACTTTCATATCGGCGAACGAGTAGTTGCTTAGATCAGTCTTCTGCATGTCCGAAACTTCGGCGTCCGCATCTTTGACTCCTTCCGCGTCGACCGAGCTGAACTCGGGCGCCAGGTGCTCCTTGAATAACTTCTTCTGTTTGTTCTTATACGCGTCGGTGATCGACTTTTCCAACTTCACAATTGTTGCCTCTTTAGTCGCTGATCTGATCGTCTTGAACGGAGACGGAGTCGGACTTGGGCTCGGACTCGGACTTTCCTGACCAAAGCAAATGGAAGCAGCTATAAACAAACTGAAACAACCAAGAATAAATTCTCTTTTCATAAGAGATTCTTAGGACAGACGACCGGTGTGGTCGACTGTTTTCTGGCTGCCTGACGGCTGAGCTTTTATTGACCGATGACCGCGTCGTTGAAATTGATTACGATATTGCCCTGAGTGGGTCGGGCGAACCTTGATTTGCACACGACGTTATTTGTGAGTTAGCGCACCGCTTTCGCCTTGTGTACTACCCAGCCGAGCGCCGCATTGGGAGTAATAGGAAGAGCACGCAGTTCCGCGAATCCGGCCTTGAGCTGTGGTGCGGACGCTCTGGACGTTTGAGTGAGTGTTGGCAGGGTACTCTCGACCACTGCGGCGACGTACGGGACTTGGCGGCCGAGGTCCTCTTCGGCATACGCAAGCCGGATCTCGCCAGGGTCAACGGACGTAAACCCCGCTTTCACTAGCCATTCGGGCAGGCGAGTGCCAGCGTCGCTTCGAGCCGCAGCCTCCATTGCCTGGGCCACAGTAACGAACAACGCTTTGAGCGCCTGACTGCTTGGAGATGCCCATATGGTATTGTAATCAACCTCGATTGCCGTCAGCGTGCCGCCCGGCACCAGTACGCGTCGCGCTTCCCGCAGGGCAGCGACCGGATCCGGCAGATGCTCGAGGAACCACATCATCCACACGTGGTCGAAGGACGCGTCTGGGAAGGGTAGCTCGAGTGCGTCTGCTTGGCGAAGATCAGCCTCCAGACCGAGCCGAGTCAGGTGGGCGCGAGCCGCTTCGAGTTGACGTGCTTCGATATCCACGCCAGCCAGGATGATTCCGGGGAAAGCAACGCCGAGGATGCCCAGCACCGCACCGACACCACAGCCGACCTCAAGCAGGCGTGTTCCTGGATAGAGTGTCGTACCGGCAAGAATCAGCTCATCACGCCAATGCTCTGCCTGCCGCAATAGACGCTCCTGCTCAGTCGTCGCGTAACCGTGGACGTAATCCTCAGTGATTTGGCCACTCGCTACGTCGAGTTTTTTCATTAGTGACGTTTAGGCCCATACGCTGACTCGGTCGAATCCTTTCTGGGCTTCTGACTTCTGGTCCGACAAAGGGCGGACTCGTCCTAGCGAACGCTTGGCTCTAGTCACTCATGTCACGCCGCAGGAGGCAAAGGCGGCTCGGGCGGCAGGTTCGGCGCAGGCGACGCACCTGATAGGATCGGCAAAAACTCCGGCGGCATAAAGCTCGCCCACACATCGTAATCCGGACCGAACTGGCGAATGAACACAAGTGCGAACGCGTGCAAGCAGACAAATACTGGCAGGAGTATAACTGTCCCAATGTATGGAAGCGCCGCCAGACAGCAGGTCGCGCATGTCACGATCGCGCCGATCATCAGTACCGCCAGAATCAAAACAACTCCAAACAAGCAAAACAAAGAGAAGGAACCGGCATGATGCATCATCAGAAGAGTTACATCGCGAAACGCCTGTACTGCTCGGCAGCGTTTCCGGTACATCACCGGCACCATGAAATAAGCAGCGGTACTAAGAAAAATGACGATTGAAACCCAAAAGATAAAAAGGAAAACGATCAATCCGATGGACGCGATTGATCCCGTGTCACCGGCGCCTTGTTTCAACCAGCCCAGTCCAAAGGCGCTTCCCAGGATTAGACCTGCCAACAGTAATATGACGAACATGACCGCGAGTAGGAATAAAAAGTAACTGTTCCCTTCGTTTCGATATTCACGCCATGGTGGCGCGATTGCTGCCTGATTTCGGACGATACAGTCTGTAAAGATGAAATGGCCACGCGCCTTCAACCACGTCAGCGCGATTACCAATGCGAAAAAAAGCAGCGCAAGCACAACGACGGCTGCCACGAGCCACGGTTTCCACTGCTCCAAGTGATCTGGGATCATCTCATGAGTCGCTCGATGTGATTGAAAATCGCCAAAGGGCGATGGAAAATTGAAACCAACACCTGCTAGATGCCCGGACAAGAACGCTGCGAAACCAATTACCAACCATTTTTTCAGGTCGAATGGTTGAAAAAGAATCTTGTTCGTTAGCTCGAACGCTTCGCCAAAAGGTTTGAAGATTTCGATCTTGGGCTTTGTTCCGTTCATGAGCCGGATTTTGAAACGCTTTGGCGAAATCAATCAAGCGCGTTGTTTCCCTGGTTGCTTCCTGAACCAGCGCTCACATCTTTGATGACCGATGCCAAACACGAAACGAGGGACTAGCCAGATTCTGCGCCGCTACCCAATTGGCGCAGAGGTAATCGGGCCTGACCAAACTCACTTCCGCGTCTGGGCGCCGAAGGCGCAGCATGTCGATCTCGTTCTCGAAGAAAATGCAGCCAAAGATTCACAGCGGACATTTCATGCACTGGCAGCCGAAAAGGGCGGTTATTTTTCCGGCTCCGTCAACGCCGGCGCAGGCGCTCGCTACTGGTTCCGGGTAAGCAATAATTTATATCCGGATCCGGCATCCCGCTTTCAACCTGATGGGCCGCATGGTGCTTCTTGCATCGTCGATCCCGCCCGATTTCGATGGACCGATTCGCATTGGCCAGGCGTTACCTTGAAAGGGCAGATCATTTACGAGATGCACATCGGCACGTTCACGAAGGAAGGAACATGGCACGCTGCCGCCCAGCAATTGGACGAGCTGGCGCATATTGGAATGACTGTGATCGAAATGATGCCGCTTGCCGATTTCCCCGGCAGGTTTGGTTGGGGATACGATGGCGTTAACCTTTTCGCTCCTTCACATCTGTATGGAACTCCGGACGATTTGCGCAGCTTCGTCGATCGCACACACTCGTTAGGCTTGGGTGTCATTCTCGACGTCGTCTATAACCACTTCGGTCCGGACGGAAATTATCTGGGTGCTTTTTCCGACGATTATCTGACTCGCGGAAACGAAAATGAATGGGGCGACGCGATCAATTTCGACGGTCCGAATTCAGTACCGGCGCGCGAGTTTTTCATCACCAACGGACGCTACTGGATCGAGGAATTTCATTTCGATGGTTTTCGCTTCGACGCATTGCACGCCGTCCGGGATCAATCCAGCGAATACATCATTGGTGCCGTGGGGCGCGCGGCGCGCAAGGCAGCCGGCCCGCGTTCGATTATTCTGATCGCCGAGAACGATCGGCAGGAAGCCAGGATGGTGCGACCACGCAACAAAGGCGGTGACGATTTGGACGGAATGTGGAACGACGATTTTCATCACAGCGCTGTCGTCGCATTAACCGGTCGTAAAGAAGCCTACTACGACGACTACCGCGGCATGCCGCAGGAATTTATTTCCGCCGCGAAATACGGTTTCCTTTACCAAGGTCAGGCACTCTCATGGCGAAGAGCATTGCGTGGATCTTCCACTCTCGACATTTCCCCGGAGGCCTTCGTCTGCTTCATCGAAAACCACGATCAAATCGCGAATACCGGACCGGGTGAGCGAGTCCGTTTTCACGCTTCCCCCGCAGGTTATCGCGCAATGACCGCTCTGCTCTTGCTTGGACCCTGGACACCACTCCTGTTTCAGGGAGAGGAGTTCGGCGCGTCGAGCTCGTTCATGTTTTTTGCCGACATAGGCGATGCTTCCGTGCGCGATGCCATACGAAAAGGCCGCGCCGAGTGGCTGGCGCCGTTCCTATCGCTTAGCGAGGAAGAAGCGTGGAAGACTCTGCCAGCACCCGACGATCCGGAAGTATTCGCGCGCTGCAAACTCGATTTCTCTGAGCGCGAAAAGAATCGCCAGCTCTACGATCTGCATATCGATCTTTTAAAATTGCGACGAGAAGATTCCCGGTTTTGCAGACAAGTTCCTGAAGGAGTTGACGGCGCGGTACTCGGGCCGGCGAGCTTTGTTCTTAGATTTTTTGCCGAGGAAAGCGACGATCGCCTGTTGTTAGTCAATTTCGGAGAGCGCCAGCTCTTGCACCCTGCTTCAGAGCCGCTTCTGGCACCGCCATTGGGTTACACGTGGGAAATGCTCTGGACAAGTGAGTCTCCGCGTTACGGCGGAACAGGCTCGGTCGCAGTCGCCAGTGAAGAGCAATGGATTCTGCCAGCCGAATCTACCCTGGCGCTGCGAGCGACACACAAAAACACGGCGTAACCGCGACTGAAGCTTTTGTACCACGGATCACGCTGATGACATCGATGGGTTGAGAGACCACGAAAGTTTTTTCGATTCTTTGAAACAACTGGCCGTCTCGAACCGTATTTAGCGTATGGAAAATCGAAACGGCATATTCATAACCATTGCAAATCGCGATCGCCTGCTTTGCACCTTTGCCAACCCCGGGAGGCAAAGATTGAAAAGATGAGCGCACGGTTCAAGACGGGCACAGCGACCCCGCAAATCGTGAGGAATCAACAAAGAGATTGGAGCTGACAGCTGTGCGCGAATCACGCGAACCAACTCGAATCTCTTGACGGGAGCCCTACTTTTATTTGCGTCTAATTCGCGTGATTCGCGGGTAACAATCAAATCTTCCGTCCGAATTTTTTCTCTAACTCCACAAGGGAAATCTGGATCATGGTAGGCCGTCCATGCGGACAGCAATACGGCAGATCGCACTCGAGCAGATCGCGAATCAGTTTCTCGATCTCGGGGTAACGCAGCGGATCGTTCGCTTTGACGGCGTGCCGACACACCGTCATGGCGATCATCTCTTCACCCAACCGCATCGCTGAGGTACTGTTGCCGGCGCTCTTTAGATCATCAATTACTTTGCGCATGAATTGCGCCGGGTCTAAGACGTTCAAGAAACCAGGGAGACTATCGATCTTGAACGTGCCCGGGCCGAAACTCTCGATCCCGATTCCCATCTTTTGCAGGATCGATATGTTGCGTTCGATCCAATCGGCGTCGCGCGGCGGAACATCGAATGTATGCGGCAGGAGTAGCTTTTGTGTTGGGACCCCCTGTTCTTCCATTCTTCGCCGCAATTCTTCGAAGAGGATTCGTTCATGCGCGGCGTGTTGGTCAACCAGAACGAGCCCATCGGCGTTTTCCATCAAGACGTACAACTTGCTTAACACACCGATGATCTGGAATTGCTGCTGAGCGGAGACTCGTTGTGACCGTTGCAGGGCAGGCGCATCGCTCCCCGAATCAATGGGTGGCGCCAGGGGGCGGAGCGTCTGTCCTAGGCTATCTGGAACTCGTGCATGGCCGGGGTCATCCGCCTTTGCCAAGCCTAAGGCGGGCGAGCCGATCCCGGCTACGGTTGGACCCAGGTGTGGTAACTCATGATGAGTCTCTCGTGGAGCTGCTACCTGAGGTCGTAACTTGAGGTCTGGAGCTGTTTTTTCGGGAACGGCGGAGGACGCAATCAAAGGTCCGCGAAATTTTTCCTGCCAGGCCATCCGGCTGCGCTCCAAGGTTTGTTGAATTGAATGAACGATCGCCTCCCGGACTGCGGTGGGATCACGAAAACGCACTTCGCGCTTTGCCGGGTGAACGTTTACGTCGACAGCCGCAGGATCGAGTTCCAGAAAGAGAAAGGTAACCGGATACTGACCTTTCATGAGCGCAGTATGGTAGCCCTCACGGATAGCCGCTGTGAGAAGCGCGCTTTCAATGGCGCGCCCGTTTACAAAAACCAGTTGTTGCGTCCTTGTCTGCCGGCTCAGTCCTGCCTGCCCGATAAATCCAGCTGTGCGAACGTTGAGGGAAGGTGTGCCATTTACTTCAACAAGGCGTTCCAATAACGCAATACCATAAAGGTCCCGGATTCTATCGCCCAGTGCCACCGCAGCCGGTAACTGGAATAACATGCGGTCGTCCCGCAATAATGAAAAGCCAATCTGTGGATGGCCGATCGCCTGCAAATGGATCTGATGTTCGATGTTACGACTTTCGGTATTTTCGGAGCGAAGAAATTTTCGGCGCACCGGCAAGTTATAAAAAAGCGAGCGCACCTCGACTTGTGTCCCCGGCGCTTCGCCGCCATCGCGCACGATGTCGATCTTGCCGCCATTGACGACGATTTCGGTTCCTGCAACTGCCTCGCCCTCTCGAGTGGTCAGACGAAATCGCGACACACTGGCGATGCTTGGCAATGCTTCGCCGCGAAATCCCAATGTGGCTACCGCCTGCAGATCGGCAGCCGATCGAATCTTGCTCGTAGCATGTCGCTCCAGAGACAGCAATGCGTCATCACGATCCATACCGCAGCCATCGTCGATCACTCGGACGAGCGAGATTCCTCCCCGACGAATGACTGTATCTATTTTCCGGGCGCCCGCGTCGATGCTGTTTTCAATCAGCTCCTTCACCACCGACGCCGGACGCTCTACCACTTCGCCGGCGGCAACCTGGCTGGCCACCGTCTCTGGTAACAATCGGATCCGGCTCATTCTCTATTTCAAACTGTAGATTCCAGATCGCGGATTGCGAAGAAAAACAGCGAATGTTCCGGTACGTTCGGCCCGTTCGGCGGTCATCCCCAACGAAGTGAGGGACCTCACACAGGGTGATCAGGCACGCCTGTTTTAGCTTGTGTATTCCAAAATTCCATTGTGAGGTCCCTCGTCGTCTGCGCGACTCGGGATGACACATCTTTTTCGGGTAATACGTTAGTGTGACTACCAGTTTTGACTTGGTTACGCTGCAGCCGTATTTTGTTGAAAGATGATTAACGTCACGGACAACGCTGTTCGGCAGCTCCAGACTTTGCTTCCGGCGCAGGACGAAAATTCGCGAAAAGGTCTGCGCGTCCAGATTGCGAAGGGCGGTTGTTCAGGTCTGCACTACGAGATGACTCTCGATGAAAAAAAAGATGGCGATGCCGTGGTGGAGCGGGACGGAATGCATTTTTTTATCGACGGCGAAAGCATCCCCTACCTGCGCGGCGCGACCCTGGATTTTAGCGGGGGTTTGACCGGCACAGGTTTTCGGGTCGTAAATCCAAACGCATCCCGCACCTGCGGATGCGGTTCGTCGTTTGAGACGACACAATCAGCTTGAAAACCGCGTAATCTTCTCGCGCTGGCCTGATGGACTATGGTTTTTATCCATATGACGAGCCGTACGCTCGTCCACGACGACGCATCAATTATTTTCTCTGGACGGTCGTCATTCTGCTGCTGATTGGGTTCGCATTAGCCGCATGGCTGGGCAGTTTTTACATCTTCAGTCAACCGGAACGCCCCGACAGTTACCGGATTTTACAAAGGCTGCACAAGATCGAGCAACCCAAGCGTTTTGAACTGACCGCCGCTCCGGCAGGCGAATTTCTCAATTCGAAGCAACTCTACGAGCGCTATTCGGAAATGGGAAACGCTGAGCTCGCGAGGACCAATGCGGAGCTGGCACGCAATTATATTCGAAATTATCAGATGGTGCGCGGCCTGGTTCCCTATGTGGTTGGCAGATTCAAAATTATTGCAATACGAGAGCTCGGACCCGGCGATGTGTTTACCTCCGGCATGGTCGCCTTAACCAATGCTGTCGATAACGGCGAATTGCTGATGGAACATCTTTACCCGGCGAATCCGGAGGCCCTGCCATTGATGAAACAGACGCTTAATGTGGGATTGGAAATCAAGCTGGAGCGCTCACATGACATTTCTTCGGTGATCCACGCCGAGCGTCTGGTCGACGGCCGCATGATGATTACGGCCGTGCCCTTGCTTTACGGAAGCTATACGGTCACCCGTGGTCTGGGAACCTTTCGCCTCGAGCCCCCGCTCAGTCTCAACCTCGTCGCAGGCTGGCCATTATTTAAGGCGCCAGAACGCAAGCAAATTGAACAGCACTACGCGGAGAACCAGCAAAAAACGGCAATAGCGCAGGGCGGTCCGATTTCCATACCTGGCATCAGTGCCAGCGCGACGCCTCCGCCTGCTGCGAATGAATTGGTGCGCGTCGAGCAAGCGGTTGCCATTCGAACACCGCCGGCTGCGCCAGTCATAGCAAAGAATGATAAGCTCGCCATTCCTACGCCGCCGCCAAAAGGCAGGAGAGGGAGCAAGAAACAAAAACTCGAGTCTCCACCTCCAGCATCGACTCCTCCTCAGCCAATAGTTGCACAGAAACCCATTGCTCCAGGTGCGACACCGTTCGCACTTGCGTCCGCAGCGACGCCTCCGAATGTTCGCGCGGCTACACCAGCGCCAGCCCCGAACACTGCCAATGCTCAAGCTCCAGCAGTCGCCCAGGCCGCTTCTGTTCCAACCGCAACCCCAGTGCCAGTTCTCCCAGCTCAACCCGCTCCGCCCGACGCTTCCAACGTAGCTCTCGCTTCAAACGCGGGCGGTGGCAGCTGGAAAACATTTTCTCCTGGCAAAATGCCGCTCGGCCGGCTGATCGGACCAACCGATTTGCGTGACGTCGCTGAGCACGGGCTTGCGGGTGAACGCGTTTATTTGAAGGGACAGTTCGTGGTGAATTTCTCTGATGCCAATAAGGCTGTGCTACGTCCGCGCACGAAGCTGACGGATAAGGTGCTGCACTTCGGCGGGGGTTCGTCTACGCGTATTATTGTCGAATTTCCAGCGGGCTATATTCCACCGCGGCAGGGGGCGGAAGTGAACCGCGACGAGCAGCGGCCCTACGAGGTCACCGAAGTGCGCAAACAGGAAGACGGACAGCTTAACGTCTTTGTGCGCGAGATCATGCAGCCGAAGTAGTCGGTTGCACTGCCGTTAAATCGAAGGTCCCGTTTATGCAACGCCATGGAAGACTCATGCATGCCGTTAGTGCTGGCGGACACCAATTGATACACCAAGGTCGTCGGGAACAGTTTGTTTTGTCATTTGAGGAGTTGCCATGCTAGGGATAGTGCCCGGCCTACGCCAACAGCTAATGATTAACCTCGTGAACATTGCCCTTATCACCTGCGTGTTTCTGGGCACTATCGGCACGGCTCAAGGCGGGGCATCAATTACACCCCGCGAGTCGTCGAAAGGCGCGAGCGACGATCAGCAAAAACAGATCGCCGCGATCAAAAGCATCACACGCGACGCGATGAAGGAGTACAATCTGAAGGCACTCATCGTGCACGTTACTGCAGGAGGCAGGCAGCTCTACACCGAAGCCTTAGGCGATTCGATGTCTGGCGTGCCAGCAACTCCCGCCATGCATTTTCGCAACGGTGCCATGGCGTTCACTTACATAGCCACAATGCTCCTGGAGCTTGTCGACCAAAAGAAGATGTCGCTCGACGACAAATTGAGCAAATTCCTGCCCGACCTCCCGCACGCAGATCGCATCACCCTTAAGAACCTTGCCAACATGACATCAGGATACGCCGACTATGTCTATGAGCCTGAAGTGCTGCGCGGCATTTATCTTGATCCTTTCCGGCAGTGGACGCCACAGGAACTCATCAAGATTGGCGTTTCGAAACCGATGATGTTCGAACCCGGCACCAACTGGGGCTACTGCCACACCAACTATGTCATTCTCGGTCAGGTAATCGAGCAAGTCACCCATATGCCACTAGCTCAGGCGATGCGGCAATACATTCTTGGCCCGATGGATTTGAAGCAAACTCAAAGCTTCAGCACGCCGCAGATTCCGGAGCCGGTGTTGCACACGTTCACTGCCGAGCGGCGTTCGGAGCTACGCATTCCGGCTGGGGTACCGTTCTACGAAGAGTCGACGTTCTGGAATCCTTCGTGGACCACGGCCGAGGGAGCGATCCAAATCACGGATATCACCGACATGTCGAAGAGCATGGAGGCAGTTGGTACCGGCAAACTCCTCTCCAGGGAATCACTGGCTGCACAAGTGAATCCGAATCTTGTCGGCTTCGGCAAGGCCGATCCCCACTGTGCCGCCTGCCATCACATGAGCGAGGCAAAGAATTACGGGCTTGGTGTGGTAAACCTCGGTCCCTGGCTCACACAAACGAAAAGCTTCGGCGGCTGCGGCGCGACCGTGGGTTACCTCCCATCGAAGAAGCTCACGGCAGCCGTAGCGATCACCTATGGCCCAAAGGCGTTCGATGACGAGGGCGGCTACCAGAACGTGAGCGAGAAGATTTTTACCTCACTCGGCAACGCCTTAGCGCCCAGCACGCTTTCAAAGCCGGAGCCATGAGCGAGTTCTCGCAGCCATAATAACTGGCAGGGTCGGCGTGCCGCGCCGACCGGACGCCGCAGCGCAGTGTCCTTACCTTCAATCTGTCCGCGATCGTAGGATCAATTTGCCGTCCCGGATTTCAATCGTGCCAACACCGGAGTCGTTCCGATAATCGGCGAGATAATCTCGCAATCGCTTCGAACGATATTTCCAATTCAAAAGATCGCGCGGAACAGACTCGCCGTTTACGGTGATTCGGTTTAATTGTGGATCCTCAAGTGATTCCGCGCGTTCTAGCTCGACCGCGATGTCGCCGTTAAAATAATAACCCGACCGGCCGATAAATTCTCCTAGCGGAACGCTGGCCTGGCACCGCAAGCGCTCCCCATCAATCGAGACAAAGATTTTGCCACGCGCGTCTTGATTGGTGGCGATCAAAGTATTGATGTCGTCCGCTGTCAGCTCAAGCTCGGCAGGCTGAGCCGCTCGGGCCTTTTGTTCGAAATCTTCACACCGTTCGTGAACGGATTGAATTTGCGTGTCCGACGCGGTAAACGCAGGTACCGGCACGGGCGCTTGACCAATGGCATGCGCTTTCGTCAGCCAATAAAGGCCATGGAAAATTGCCGAGTGCCGGTGTAACCCCCAATACATCCCAGCAAAGCAAGCGATTCCCAGCACAACCGCAAACACAACAAGAATAAGACAGCCTCGCCCGAAGCAACCGAATCCCCTTCTTGGCGGCGGCGCGTCAACCCAACCGTTCATATCTCTTGACGCGACTTCGCGTCGATCTTCGCCTGCGCTTCCATCAACTTGTCGTAAAGCGCACGTAACCCTTCACCAAGCACGCGCGTTCCCGCCAGGATTGGCATGAAGTTGGTGTCACCGCTCCAGCGTGGGACGATGTGAATATGCAAATGATCCGTCACACCTGCCCCTGCACATTCGCCAAGGTTCAATCCAATGTTAAAACCCTGAGCCTTTATCGCAGCGCGCAAAAGCGCCTGTGCGTGCGCGACCAAATTCCACAGCTCGACGATCTCATTCTCCCCGAGCGCAGAGAGCCCCGCCGTTTTGCGATACGGCACCGCCATCAAATGACCGACCGCGTATGGATACCGGTTCATCATCAGGAACGCAGTCTTTCGCCGTGTGATCACCAAATGCGCGGCGTCATCGCTTGCCTGCGCCGCCGCAGAAAGAAAATTCAAGTCGCGCGGTTCCTTGTCAAAATACTCCACCCGCCATGGCGCCCAGAGCGTCTCCAATTCTTTTTTTGGAAATTCTTCTGCCGACATACCTGACGGCCAACGAGATTAGAATCACGGACACGAAAGTCGAGCCAGCATTTACGTTTCACTGTAGCGGCAGCCGCGTCGGCTGCGGAACTGTCGTTTCGGCTTGCCTCGGCTTTGGCCTGGGTTGTACTTTCGAAAGTAAGAACGGGGCTGCAAGATGCGGCGAAAAACGGTTAAGCCGCTCAAACACAATAGGAGGTACCATTATGCGACGCGTTCCTTTCGGAGTTCTGCTTGTTAACATGTTCTTTTTGTCCAGCCGCCTCGTTGCCGGTGATCAGCCCATAGGCGAAAACGAACTTATCAGACTCAAACGTGAGTACGCCGATGTTTTTGCCCTTCAGGGCACATCGAAAGCCGAAATCCTGGCCATCGCGAGGATTTTGCACGCGAAGCCCGAGATTGCGATCGATCAAACAGCGGCGAGTGGCGAATACTGTTTCAACAGCGGCGTCGGTACCATGGTTCACTTTGCTACCCAGCCGGAGCGCACGCCGGAAGACGTTGTTTATGAATTCGACGCCTCTGGGCTGATCACGGCGGGCTTGGATCCGGCGCGCATGCAACAGCTACCGGAGCGCGGCCGAATGACGCCTGGCGTGTGGTATTTCCTTCCACGGGGCCAACAAGATCCGCATCACGCACATGCGATGCCCAAGCCCACGATAGCAATTGCTGTCAATGTTAAGTGAATCAACGGGCGGTCAACCAGCGGTTGTCGTGGGGCGTTCGCTCATCAACCATTCAACAGAGACAATAAGTTATGACCTCATTAATCTCACATAATCGCCTTTGCATCTCGCGGCTCTCAGTGTGTGCAAAACTGATCTTGATGATCACCGTATTGGCATTGGCCACGACGAGTAAATTGAACGCTTCTCCGGAAGACGACGCGAAGGCCGTCGCCGCGTTGGACACCAAATATCAAGCCGCGGTGAAAGCTAACGATGCTACAACAATGAACCAGATTTTAGCCGACGACTTCGTCCTGGTAACAGGGCGGGGCAGTGTCTTTAGCAAAGCCGACCTGCTCGACTCGGCTCGGAAGAAGGAAGCCACCTATGAACGCCAGGACGAAGAACCTGGAACACAGAAGGTCAGGGTGTGGGGAGACACAGCCGTAGTGACTGCGCTCCTATGGATCAAGTCGGTTCAAGGAGGTAAGGCAGCCGACTATAAGCTATGGTTTAGCGACACTTATGTCCGCACTCCTACAGGCTGGCGCTACGTATTTGGCCAGGCTTCCCTGCCACTGCCTAAAACGGAATCCAAGTAGAATCAACGCGCACGGACGGTTTCTTGTCATTCCGAGCGGAGTCGAGGAATCTCTAGATAATCTTTCACCGCGCTCCAATTCCGCCTTGCTCTTCTCACACGCCTCTGATAACAAGCAAACCATGGTTTCTCTTTATCCGGAGCGGCTCCTGGGTAAAAACCGAAATAGGCGAAACAAACTTTCGTCGAATCGTAGTTAGGCAAAACATAATGATCATGCGTTATCATCACTGTGGAATTCCCACGAAGAACGATTTCGAGGGAGCAATATATTTGCCGAAGGTCAAGATGCACGTAAGTGATCATCTTGCGACGCCGTATGCGGTGCAGTGGATGAGATTTGATGACGATTGCCCATTGCCCGATTTGGTGAAGACAGTCTCACATGTGGCATTCGAAGTTGATGATCTTGAGGCAGCAATTCGTGGAAAGAACGTTATAATAAGTCCGAACGAACCATCAGAAGGAGTGCGAGTTGCTTTCATTGAGGCAGCTGGAGCACCAATCGAATTCTTGCAGGTCACAAAATAGCCTAACCAGGCGATGCAGCGAACCGCGGACCGTCTTTACGTCTAGGTTTTCGAGTATGCGAACGTCATTTCTAATTCGCGCGGTCGCTGATCTTGTGTCTCGTTAGGTCTCAATGCTGATGCGAGAATGATATGAGCGACCAATTTCAGCACGTGATGGTGCTGACCTCGATTATCATCGGCTTGGGCATTACGAACCTGCTTTTAGGCGTCAGCGGCGCGATCGAGCGTTACACTGAGGGCGACCGTCCACTGCAGCTCAGTTGGGCGTCAGCCTTCTGGCTGGCCCAGGTTTTTCTGTGGATGATTCTGTTCTGGTGGTGGGAGTTCCGTTTGGTCGACATCCTGAAACATTGGACGCTATGGAACTATCTTCTGATTATCTGCTACGCAGTTGTTCTGTTTCTTCTCGTGGCTCTTCTTATTCCCAAGGACTGGGACAAAGTCGACAACCTGAATGCATATTTCCTGTCAAAGCGTCGCTGGTTCTATTCAGTTTACCTGCTTGGCCTGGTCATCGATGTGATGGACTCTTATATGAAGGGCGGCTGGACTTATGTCATAGGACTGGGCGTGTTGGGCTGGGGATATTCTGTCGCTGGTATTCCGGTGGCAGTCATTGGATTTCGCTCAAGGCGCATTCGCACGCATACGATAATGGGAATGGTGTTCTTTGTTTGGCAGGTAATCCTCGGGTTCGACGTTTCCCCGTTGCTCCATCGCTAGACATAACCACTCGATGAAGCCAACTCCGAAAGAATTCGCGAGCCGACTGGCCGCATTGCGATGCGATCTCAGAATGTTTGCCACAACGCTAGTCGTGGCTTATCTCTGTCTCGTTAGGCCGACTATGGAGCGTTAATGAAAACTAAAGGAACTGTTGCGATTTTCATCCTAGTCCTTCCACTCTTTTGCGGGACCAGCATCTGCGACGCAGACGGTTTTGATTCGGTTCGCTGTGGATCTGACGTTCGAAACGCTCTCCTCGGCCGCACCACGCAAAATGAGAGGGCGATTGTCATTGAAGAGCGGCACAAAGACCTAGGGCTTAAAGATTTAGGGGGTACAGAAATCTCAGCCCGTTTATTCTTAATATCTTGGCGAATCTGTGGCGAGGAGTACGTCCTTCTCGAAGACCAAGGTGTCGTGCGAGACGTACTGAAATTTCCGAAACATTCAAAGGACTCACCCCAATTTATTGGTTCGTGTCAATTAAATGGCCACGACGTCCCGGGCACAGCGATTGGTGTGCTTAAGAATGAAGAGGGTGTTGACATCCTTCCAGCAGCGAGCGCATGGAAGATTGACGACAAACAGAAGAAATTCGTGAAGCTTCAGACAGAAGGCCTTCGTTGCGCCCGTGATGGAATAATTACTGCCGACGGTGGGCGTTGAACCGTCATCTACGTCCGCGTAACCAACGGTTAGATCTGGCCTTGATGGACGGCCATGGAATGACTCGTGCGAGACGAGGAAGTATGATGTTCGCGATCAAAGCTGAGGTTGGCGATCCAGAGGCGAAGACGTTCGCGTTTAGCGCGCAGAAGACGATGTATGGCGGCAAGCGCATCGCCAAAGGCGATACGATCTTCGTCTTCGCGAGCGAGAACGAAGGCGGGTCAGGTCTCATCGCGAGCGGCGTTGTCACCTCGGCCAAAGGGATTGCAAAAAAACGCGGGGTCGCCCGGCAAACGCCGCGCGTGAGCATCACCGTCAAACGCATCGCTCTTGCGGCGCGGCGCCTGGGGCGAAGCGAACTCAAGCTTTTTTCAGACTGGAACGACAGTCGACCCGAGACTGAGCTCAATTTCAAATTCTATCGTCAGGCAACGAACAAGATTGTCGGCATCTCGGACGAAGCCGCGGAATTCCTCCGCAGATTCTTTTAACGCGGAACGGTAATGCAGCAATTCGGCTTGTCCTGTTCGCCGGGTGCTGATAACGAAGAATCCATGCTTTCTCTTTACCCGGAGCGGCTCCTTGCTAGAAGCCGAAATAGGCGAAGCAAACTTTCGCCGAATTGTAGTTGGCCAAAACGGCTGAGAACGTTTGGCTTGACACCGAACGTATAATACAGCCGTTTCGGCCAACTCTCGTTGCAGCGAAACCTCAATCACGTCCGAAATGAAAATGAGCTCTCCACCTCGGTTACGCTGAACTCGTTTCTATTAGATGTATGCGTAGCGCGGCTGCTGCCCTTTGTTTCTGCGCCACAACCTGCCTCGCTTCCCCAGAGCATCGCAGCACAGAGTTTAACGGTGTCACCGCTTCGTTCAGCCTTCTGAATCCCTCTCTACGCGCCGTTTTTTCGAGCGAATTTCCCCGGAGTGCGCGGGCACAATGTCTGAAACTTCGCTTCTCGCTGCTAAACCAATCTGGACGGCCTGTGGCGTTCCGCTACATGCCGCTCTTCCTGATGCACGTCGATGTATTTACCAGCCGCGGCGAAAAAGTGCACCTTAAGAACGGTGCACCGATTTTCGAGGCGGCTTATGCGGAAATTGCCTTGAAGCCGTCAGAGCGGTTTGAGTCGATCGAGAAAATCTGCCTTTCGATATGGTATGACCTTCACCCAGGGGACTATTATTTGACCTTTCACTATGATTTACGTTTGCTGCCGGATTCCGTGATGAAAGTTTATCAGAAAAAATTTCACAGCAACGATCTGGTTTCTTGGGATACGAAAAAATACTGGTTCCACATTCATCCGTGAAACGGACACGACACATCTAACCAATCGATGAAGCCAACGGCCCCATTCCGAAATGCGTCCAGCGTGTTTGCCACGACACCCTGCCGTGGCTTATTTCTTTCTCGTTAGAACTATGACCCGCCTAGTCGCATTTTTCGCATTGATCCCGCTGATGACACTCGCTGACATCATCTCAGAGTCACCGCTAGCGCAGGGCGATCTTCCGGGAAGCTGGGAGGCGGTGGCCGAAGCAGATTCGACCTTGCGGGCCGTTTATCGAATGGAGATAGCCGACCAGGGCGAATCATACCTCGTAGAAGTTAGACATTATCCGAACCCTCCGCCCTACGTGTATTTGCTGGCTCGGCTTGTCTCGTCCGACCTTAAAGACGGCAAGATTCGCCTTTCGTTTGCTCCGTTTCGCATCAAGTCTGAGTTCGACGCGATAGTGATTGAAGCATCTGCTTTCGGGAAGGAGCAGCCGGCAATCTGCGGAAAACTGACAAAACGTGGCAGTTCTGGCTACACCCAAACTGAACAAGTTAATTTTAAGAAAGGACCAACCTTCGCGGCATTGCTCGAGGCAAGTAAAGTGGCGGAAGAAGCGATCAACAAAGAGCGAAAGACGCCCTAGACCTAACCAATCGCTGGAGCCAACCGCTGGCCGTTGTGATGACCAGATTTGATTTTACGAAACAGGTCCCCATGTTTGCCACGCTCGCCGCCGCCAGCGGTGGCTGAGCTCCGTCTCGTTAGATGCCGTTTCGCAGCGATCGCAGTCTAGTTTGGGTCAAGTTACACACCAGCGGCTTCGTGTTTGGCCTGATGCTGCTCGCCTACTCGATCTACCTGTGGAGTGGTTACCATTTCAGCTTGGGGCCGAACGTACGCATTTATCCTGGTGCGCCCGATCCGAGTAGCGGAGCGCGATGGTTGTTCATCTCAGGCCTTATTGTTTCGGGGTACTTCGGCTTCGCGCTATATGCTTCCACCCTGCCACCGCCCGATTCAGATGCCGAGACACAAGACAAATCGAGACCAAGCATCTAACCATTCGATGAAGCCAACGGCCCTTCTCGTCGTGGTGCCTTAGCTTTTTTTGCTCGCCTTCCGCTTGGCTCGCTGTTGCAATGCTCTTCTTAGCAAGACTGACGCCCACCCTAATGAAAGCTTTTCGATCTTTCACTTCCGCTGTCGGCATCGTGGTGTGTATTTGCGGATGCGCCACTTCGGGGTCAGACCGCGTCGTTCAAATCGGACTGAACACTTACAAGATGGGCGGTCTTGGCAAGTCTACTGATTTTTCCGGCAGTGCGGTCAAAGCGCGGCTCTACCAGCAAGCTGCGGAGTTCTGTCGGAGCAAAGGTGGCGAGATGATTCCCTTGAACAGCACAGCACAGGACTCGAAACCCGGACGGTATGCATCTGCGGAGATTCGGTTCAAGTGCGTGCCTGCAAGCAGATGATCGTGCGAAGAAGGCGAGCGTGATGATTACGCGAACCATCTAACCAATCGATGAAGCCAACGGCCCCATTTGCAGAATGCGCTCAGAGTGCTTGCCACGACACCCTCGACTTCGTCTCGGTTCCCGGCTTCCCTAGTGTGATTCGTCTCTTCGCGCTCACTCACTCCCGCCGTATTGTTGTTCAACGATAGCCGTGGCTTATGATGTTTTCTTTCCGCGAAAACACCCTTCGGGCTTCCCGTCCATGTCGTACCGCTTCCCCGCCTGAGGCGGGCTCCATTCTCTGTCTCGTTAGGCCGCCATCGCAGCGGCTCTGGTCTTGATTGCTATCGGCGGAAAGAAGAATATTAGATGCCCATGAAAGCTGCCGTACTGCGTACGCTTCGAAAACCACCTCGCTTCGAGGATTTCCCTGATCCAAAACCGAGCCCGGGCGAAGTGATTGTTCACGTCAAAGCCGCGTCGCTGAAAAACATCGATAAGATGTTGGCCAGCGGTTCGCACTACGACAGCCACCGTGAACTGCCTGTGGTATGTGGTACCGATGGAGTCGGTATCCTGGACGATGGGACACGGGTGTTTTGCGGCGGATCCAGGCCGCCCTACGGGATGATGGCGGAGCGCACCGTCGTGTCCCGAGCCTGGTGTTTGCCGATTCCCGACGAAGTCGATGACGTCACCGCAGCGGCGTTGCCGAATCCAGCCTTATCCTCATGGCTTTCGCTCGTCTGGCGCGCACAAATCAAGCGCGGCGAGACGGTCCTGGTTCTCGGCGCAACAGGGGTGGCTGGCAAACTCGCCGTTCAGATCGCCAAGCACCTTGGCGCCGGGCGTGTCGTTGCTGCCGGGCGCAACGAGGAAGTATTGAAGACGTTGAACGATCTAGGCGCCGACGCGACCATTCACATCAATCAACCGGATAAAGAACTGACCGAAGCATTTATCCGCGAAGCGGGCCACAAGCCTTTCGATGTCATCATTGACTATCTATGGGGTCATCCTACCGAAGTGCTCCTTGATGCTTTGACTGGCCATGACCTGAAGGCAGAGTCCACGAGAACCCGCCTTGTTGAGGTCGGAGAAATGGCCGGACCGACCATCGCACTTCCTGCCGCTGCGTTACGCAGCTCGGGACTTGAGCTTTACGGAAGTGGCGGTGGCAGCATTCCGCATTCAGCCATCTTCGACGCCTTCCCGCAGATTTGGACGTTGGCCGCGAGCGGCAAACTCCGCATTGATATTGAGCCGGCTCCGTTGGCGGATGTAGAAACCCTTTGGCAACGGCAAGACTCACCGGGTCGCAGGCTTGTTATTATCCCATCGCCAATTGCGAAGTAGGAGAAATGTTTTTCATAACAAACAAATGAGAAATGATTTGGATTGCGGCGAAATGGAATCACTCGGACGGCGGCCTAACCAGGCGCTGCAGCGAACGGCTCGGTTGCGTTCCTGTTTCATTCTCGCGTCTCTTTTCTCACCGTCGCTGAGCTTGCTTCGTTACGCCTAGACGTGCACATCGAAAATCTATGAATTATACAGACCAATTTAAACTGCTGCTCTCAATGTTCGCAATACAGTTGCCTACGTTGCTCGTTTGTTTTGTGGCTGGCGTTGTTATACTCGGGAGATGGAAGCAGGGCTCCAAGGGCTCAATGTGGGCGCTTCTTGGATTCGGCCTCGCTGCGGTTCTTTGTTTTGTCGTTCCAGTCGCGCAGACTGCTGTGCAAGATTGGGTCAGGCACAGCGGCCGCACCACGGTCGAGAGTGCATCGGTAATGGCCGGTATTTCGATCGTGTGGTCAGTGCTGCGCGCTGTCACTTACGCTTTACTCTTGATAGCGGTATTTGCAGGACCCTCGACCTCGCCTCCAGTCTCCAGGCCTCTTTGATCCAGATAAGAACCCCTACAAACCCAACCAATCGCTGGAGCCAGCCGCTGGCCGCCGTAATGAAAAGCTAAAGGATGATTTATGAAGGATGAAGTGAAAGTAAAGCTCGCCGCCGCCAGCGGTGGCTTAGCTCTTTCTCGTTAGATGGTGAATTCTGCTTCTCGGCGCAGCCGGACAAGCCTGGTCGCAATGATCATCGGCGGATTGCTGGCACTTGCTCCTGTTTTCGGACCACTCGCGACGACGTTACATTATTTGGATGACTTCTTTGCCGAGCGGCCACAACCCATGCGAGTGCCGGACACCTCATTTTTCGCCGAGTTGCTGGCCCTGATCCTTTGTCCTTTGGGGCTGCTCATCTTTGCCATATCGCTGGTTTTATTTATTCGAAGTGGCCGGCGTACGGCTTCACTTCTTCATGACTAACACACGTTGATTCCAGGTCACGTGAGCTTGTTTCTCGTCAGCCTAATGCATGGAACGACACTTTGGTGAATATTAGTTCCCGGTCCGGGGCTAACCTCGCCTGGAGTAACCGCCGAGATGTGGTTAAGAGTAGATCCCGGGCAATACGTCATCATTTGTTGGAATAAAGATCACGACAAAACCACACCGGTTCACAGTTTCACCCTAGAGGAAACTGGAGCAGCCGATGATCGGCCGCCCAAAGAAGACGTGGTGCTGAAGCTGTTTGATTATCGATTTGAACTGGATCGCTCGTTGCACAAGGGGGTCCAAGTCGTCCGAGTCGAAACCCCCGGTCCTACTATGCGCGAGGTGGACATCTTCCGTCTCCACGAAGGAAGCACCGTTGAGGACTTAAAACGCTGGCGCAGAGAACATGAGGACGGTCCCTCCCCTGCGGAAGCCCTGGGTGGTGCGCTCGACAGTCATGACATCAAGAGAGTCGTCTGGCTGCGAAAAGAGTTCGTTCCGGGGCGTTACGTGCTGCACTGTGAAATGCCGCTAACAAACACCAAGCTGACTCATGCTGACGTCGGAATGGTGCGGGAGATCGAGATCAAAGAATAATCGAAAGATGAATCGGTTCGTGTCGCATGCTTGAGTAATCAGCATGAACATCGAAAAACCGATTGCTCAAAGTCCCGTTGCACAGAAATACAGAATACTGATTGCCTCAATCGCGATGCTGACGGCCAGTATCATTGTCGGTTCATCGGCGAGCGCCGGCGAACAACAGAAGGTGATTCATCAGCTGCGAATCTACGAAATATTTGATGCCAATAAAAAAGCGTTTCATGACCGCTTTCGAGATCACGCCATGCGCATCATGGCGAAATACGACTTCAAGATAGTTGCCACCTGGGAATCGAAAAAAGACAATCGAACCGAGTTCGTTTATCTGCTTGAATGGCCCGACAAGGAAACGATGACCGATCGCTGGAAGAAATTCCTGCAGGATCAGGAATGGATTAAGATCAAGAAGGAGACAGGCGAAATTAACGGACCGCTCGTCGGTGAGATTCAGGATCGCACGTTGTATCTAACGGACTATTCGCCGCATCAGGTATTGGCAAAATGAGACCGGTAGTCATTCGCTGACGCTGTTTGGGGCGTCGGTTCCCTCGCCTCTCCCCTCGGGAAACGGGAGAGGATGACTTGTCATGCAGTAGCCAAGGCGTAAGTGAAAGGTGAGTTCGAACCACTGTGCCCTGGAGCAACCCTCATCCTCCCCTCTCCCTTCGAAAGGGAGAGGCGACCCAAGTCTCACGCCTCGAAGACTTCCTCGCAAACAAGCTCGCCGTCGCAGGTGGCTGACGTTTCTCCGGGTCCATAAAAGTGTTCGTTAAAAAACTTTAAAAAAACGCTTGCACGTGCTCTGGTGTTATAGTTAACTATACCACCATATGAGGCCGTACAAGCAATCAACGGGGGCTGCGCACGGTTTTATCACCAAGGGCGTTTGGAGCACAGGATGAATCGTGAATGGAATGATAATCAGCCGATTTATCGACAGCTTCGCGACCGTGTCGTCCATATGATACTCGACGGCCTGCTCAAAGAAGGCGATCCCCTGCCCTCGGTGCGCAATGTCGCCGCCGAATATCGAGTCAATCCCCTCACAGTTTTAAAGGCCTACCAGGAATTAGTCGACGAGGAACTGGTCGAGAAACGGCGGGGCCTCGGGATGTTCGTCAAAGACGGCGCTCACAAATCACTACTCAAAGGCGAGCGTCAGAAATTTCTTTCGGAGCATTGGCCCAGGGTGCACGCAACCATTCAGCGGCTCGGATTGAATCCAAAAGAATTGCTCGATGCGGCAGCTCGCAGCTCAAATAGAAAGGAAAGTCGTTAACACCATGGCAACGATAGAAGCGCACGGCCTCCGCAAAACTTTCGGCACAACTGTCGCCCTCGACAGCATCGATTTGCGCGTCGACGAAGGGCGCATCCTCGGCCTTGTCGGTCCCAACGGCGCGGGCAAAACAACAGCACTCAATGCAATTCTCGGGCTCACTTCATATGAGGGCGAATTAAAGGTGCTGGGGCGCGACCCATGGACCGAACGCGATCAGCTCATGCAAGACGTCTCATTCATTGCGGATGTAGCAGTGTTGCCGCGTTGGACTCGCGTTACGCAGTTGCTCGACTATGTGGTGGGTGTGCATCCGCGATTCGATCGCGCGAGAGCGGAAGGTTTTCTCGACAAGACTACGATCAAGCGCACGAGCAAGGTACGAGAATTGTCGAAAGGAATGGTAGCCCAGCTGCACCTCGCCCTGGTCATGGCCATCGACGCGAAATTATTGGTGTTGGATGAACCGACGCTTGGCCTGGACATCCTTTATCGTAAACAATTCTACGATTCACTGCTGAATGATTACTTCGATCATAGTCGTACGATCGTCGTAACCACGCACCAGGTGGAAGAGGTCCAGGATGTCCTTACCGATCTCATGTTCATCAACCGCGGCCGCATCGTGCTCGAGTGCAGCATGGAAGAATTCGACTCGCGTTATGTGGAAGTGATGGTCAATCCAGAGCACGTCGCCGCAGCGCGGGCCTTGAAGCCGATTCACGAGCGCCCCGTCTTTGGTCGCAGCGTCCTGCTGTTCGATCACGTGGAGCGCAACCAACTCGCTACGCTTGGTGAAGTGCGAAGGCCCAGCATCGCAGACTTGTTCGTAGCTGTGATGAGCCCGCCTTCGCGTGAAGCTACAGCGGGTCAAGAGACTACGGCGCGGCAAGTAGATCACGTAGGAGCAGCAAGATGAATACCTCACCGAATAACACGCCTGAACCTGCCGGAGTCAGCTCGTCCGCCGAAGCCTCGGCGAAGGCGGGCGACCCCGGTTACAGCTCCGCCGGCCCCGCCTATCAAAGCTCTTCTACTCAGCCTTTCTATTGGTCCGTTCGGCGCGAGTTGTGGGAGAACCGTTCGATCTACGTTGCACCACTGATTGTGGCCGTGGTCGTGTTGTTAGGCTTCCTGATTAGCACAATAGGGATGCCTGAGCGCAGACAAGGCGTGCTGTTGCTCGATCCCGCGCACCAGCGAGCGATGATCGGAATGCCGTACGATGTAGCCGCGATGATGTTAATTTTCACCGCGTTCATCGTTGGCGTGTTCTACTGTCTCGATGCGCTGCACAGCGAACGCCGCGACCGCAGCATCCTGTTCTGGAAATCGCTTCCGGTTTCGGACCTCACAACCGTCCTCTCGAAGGCGAGCGTTCCGTTTGTCATTCTCCCACTGATCATTTTCGGGACTGTCGTTCTTGTTCAATTCCTCATGTTGCTATGGAGCAGCGCGATCCTGTTGCCGAGCGGCCTTGCCGCAACGACGTGGACACGTTTCAACTTGTTTCAACAATCGGTCATACTGCTCTACAGCCTGATTGTGATCGTGCTCTGGCATGCGCCGATCTACGGCTGGGCACTGCTGATTTCCGGATGGGCGCGGCGCGCTACGTTTCTCTGGGCAGTCCTACCGTTCCTCGCGATCGGCGTTCTCGAGAAGATTGCGTTCGATACTTCGCATTTTGCATCGATGCTCAAAGATCGCGTGTTCGGCGCCGGGGATACAGCTTTCGCCTTCCAGCCACACCACGGCGTTGCAATTGATTCTCTGGATCAACTAACACCCGGAAGATACCTGGCCACGCCGGGGCTCTGGGTCGGGCTGGTATTCGCCGCCGCATTCGTGGCCCTGGCAGCGCGACAACGCCGTTATCGAGGACCTATCTGATCGTAACCATGAGATTACCGCATCTCCGAAGGGCCAGCCTCAATTGTAGGGCAAGCGCGTCGCTTGCCAAGTATAGGATCGCAGGCGGAGCGCCCGCCCTACAAATGCACGCCTATTACGGGGACTGACACAACAAGCCATGCATCCAACTGACAAAGCAGCACGCATTGCAGGGGTCGTGTACTTATCGATGGTACTCACGGCACCCTTCAGTCTGATTTACGTTCCCAGCAAACTAATCGTGCGCGGGGACGCCACTGCAACGGCCGAGAACATAATGGCTCACCAAACCATGTTCCGTCTTTCGACCCTTGGTGAGCTAGTAGGGCAGGTCATTTTTATCTGCCTTGGTTTCGCGCTGTATCGGTTGCTTCGCGACGTCAACCGGACATGGGCCTGGCTGATGGTCGGTTTTGTTCTCGTCTCTGCTGCAGTCGGGTTCCTAAACGCGCTAAATAACATCGCGGCGTTGATCCTGTTCCGGGGCGGCGAATTCCTCACTGTATTCGACAAACCCCAACGTGATGCACTCGCCATGTTATTCCTGCGTCTGCACAGTCACGGGCATTTCATCAATGAGATCTTCTGGGGCTTGTGGCTTTTTCCCTTCGGACTGCTGGTCTTCCGTTCCGCCTTCCTGCCGCGCGCCCTCGGCGTTTGGCTTATGATCAATTGTTTCGGCTACCTGGCTCTGAGTGTTACGGCTTTGTTCTTCCCCGATTATTACGAAGCCGCATTTCGCTATTCCCAACCGGTCTTATTTGGCGAACTGGCGATTTTACTCTGGCTTTTAATTAAAGGCGCAAAAGTACAGGCATTGCCCGCCCTGGCTACATAACTGGTTGGGGCATGAAGATAAAACGGGTAATCAAATGGACCGTAGTCACTATTTTCTTCGCGTTGCTGACGTGGGTATTTATCGCCTACTGGACTTCGACCAACGATTGCGGCTGCCTCACCACAAGCCCGCAAAATGCGATGAAAGCAATTCTAAACTGCGAATATGGAGTCGAGAATCTTCAGCTCCAAGACATCGAAAAACCGACGCCGAGCGAGAATGAAGTTCTCGTCCGCGTTCGCGCGGCTTCAGTCAATCCGGTCGACGGACATACAATCAGGGGCGGATGGCTAATGCGGCCAATGAGTGGAATGCGCAAGCCGAAGAACACGCGATTCGGCACTGACTTCGCCGGCGTCGTCGAAGCAGTTGGCAAAGATGTGACAAATTTCAAACCTGGGGACGAAGTTTTCGGCGCAAAAAACGGGGCCGTGGCGGATTACATCTGCGTCAAGTCGGAGCGTGCCGTTGTGATGAAACCGAGCAACATCACATTCGAACAAGCGGGTTCGGTCGCCGTTGCCGGGCTGACGGCGTTGCAAGGTCTGCGCGACAAAGGGCACATTCAGTCCGGACAAAAAGTTTTGATTAACGGCGCATCCGGAGGGGTTGGCACGTTCGCGGTTCAACTCGCGAAAGCGTTCGGCGCAGACGTCACGGCTGTTTGCAGCACACGCAATATCGATCTTGTGAAATCAATCGGCGCCGATCATGTGATCGATTACACCAAAGAAGATTTTACCAAGACCGATCAGCGTTACGACATGCTCTACGATTTGGTCGGCAACCATTCATTCTCCGAGCGTCGGCGGATCTTAACGCCTAACGGCATTTGCGTGCTCGCCGGAATCGGCGGAGCAGGAGTTCATCCGGGAACGTTAGGCCGAATTGGCCGGAATTTTTGGAACGCTTTCCTGTCCAACTTTTCCAATCAGAAGTTTGTCTTTTACATCGCGAAGCTGACCAAAGGCGATCTGAATGTTCTGCGTGACCTCATGCAGTCCGGAAAAGTCGCTCCGGTGATCGACCGCACTTACAAAATCGGTGAGACGCAGGCCGCGGTCCGCTATTTGGAGGAAGGTCACGCGCGCGGCAAAGTCGTAATCGTCACTATGGAATAAATGCGCCAACAAAAATGACACCTGACAAGATCGACAATCCACAACGCATAGCTGCAAGAGTCGCGGGTGTGAGCGGCCTGCTCGCTGTTGTGATCGTCATTTTCGGCAACTACGCGTTGCTCGGCCCGCTGGTGGTCCCCGGCAAAGCTGCGGAGACAGCACAGAATTTCGCGGCGCACCAAACTCAAATTCGAGTCGCGCTCATTTGCTTTCTCACTTACGGCCTAAGCGTTGTCGTCCTACTTGCGGCGCTTTATGTGATTCTTAAACCAGTAGATCGCTTACTCGCATTGATCGGAGCACTCTTTCGACTTGCGTTTGCGCTGCTGTGGCTTCTCACAACGCTAAATCTACTTGGCGCACTGCGGCTTGTAGGGAACGCACCTTATCTACAAGCTTTGGAGTCAAATCATTTACAGGTGCTGGCCAGACTGCAGATCGCAGCGAGTTTCGACGATTATTATGTGGGTCTGCCATTCTTTGCCTTAGCCGCGACTATTTGTAGCTATCTGTGGTTTAAGTCCGGTTATATTCCACGAAGCCTGGCTACTTTTGGTGTGATCGCATCTGCGTGGTGCGTGATCTGCGCTTTTGTTTTTCTGATTTTCCCAAGCTTCGACAAGACCGTTAACGCTTATTGGTTCGATTCGCCGATGGCCATCTTCGAACTAATGTTGAGCGTCTGGCTGTTATCTAAAGGGATCCGAACACCAAATCCTGGGGAAGCGGACCATGTTACCGAGCGCTCGAGGAAATCCGTTTCGCTGCACTTACCCGTGTTTCTTTAGCTCTATGAAGCTAACGTGCGCTCTTTCCTTCGCCTGGGCGACAAAGCCAAGTGCTTTTCGCTATCTCAATCAAGGACATGCTCGAGAGAAGGTAGTAATCACTTCGAATTAGAACGAAAGGAAGACCATATGAACCCAATTAAGAAAGCAGCCCGAATCGCGACAGCAGTTTACCTGGTCACATCGCTGACTGCAGGTCAGCTCTTCGGCTCGACTTTGCAGGAACAAAACAAAGCCACGGCCAAGCGCGCATTCGATGAAATCCTCAGCGCTGGACGATACGAACTCGCTGAACAACTTTACGCGAAGGATTTCGTCAACCACGGCATTCGTTCTAACAGCAGTTTGGAGGAGGACCAAATAGCGCTGAAAGGGTGGCACGCGGCTTTTCCCGACGTCGTCATCGTGCCTGAAAAATTGATCGCCGAAGACGACCTGGTCACGGTCTACTGGATTGCGCGTGGTACCAATACCGGGACAGGTAATGGCCTACCGGCAACAGGCAAGAAGGCCGAACTGGCTGGGATTACGATCTGGCGGATCGTCGATGGCAAAATCAAAGAGGAGTGGTCCGCTTTTGATCAACTTTCTATGATGCGGCAGCTGGGACTCCTGCCGGCCAGTAAGTGACCGCCGCTTGCTAAAAAGGCGATACATGTAACAACAAAGACGAAGGAATAGTCATGAACGACCAAACACAACCAAAGCCCCGGCGTAAGCGATGGAAGCGCATACTAAAGTGGACTTCAGGTGCGATTCTGCTCGCGTTGATAGCGTGGGCGTTTATCACTTACTGGACGTCCACCAATGACTGCGAGCGCTACGCTGCAGCTCCTACAAATCCTATGAAAGCTGTTGTGTACTGCGACTACGGTGTGCCTAATCTTAAGTTTCAGGAGATCGAAAAACCAACTCCGGCAGACGATCAACTCCTGGTAAAAGTTCGCGCGGCCTCGGTTAACCCGCTCGACTGGCACTTCATTGAAGGCACTCCCTACATCATGCGCGCAATGGGCGTAGGCATGCGCAAACCAAAGGACACACGACTCGGCGTTGATTTTGCCGGCACGGTAGAAGCCGTCGGCAAAAACGTAACGAAATTCAAACCTGGTGACGAGGTATTCGGCGGTCGCACGGGGGCTTTCGCTGATTATGTGTGCGTCCGCGAGGCTAGAGCTGTCGCGTTGAAGCCGGCTAACATAACATTTGAGCAAGCGGCTTCGGTACCTATTGCGGGTATCACCGCATTACAGGGCCTTCGCGACAAGGGAAAGGTCCAGCAGGGACAGAAGGTCTTGATCAATGGCGCGTCCGGAGGCGTGGGAACGTTTGCAGTGCAGATCGCGAAATCATACGGGGCAGAAGTGACCGGCGTGTGCAGCACCAGAAACCTGGACATGGTCCGCTCCCTGGGCGCGGATCACGTGATCGATTACACTAAAGAGGATTTCACCAACAGTGACCAACGTTACGACGTTATTCTGGACAACGTTGCAAACCATTCGTTATCGGAATGCAGGCGCGTCTTGAATCCCAAAGGGAAATACGTCTTGATTGGAGGAGGAGGAGTAAACGAGAGCCGATGGCTCGGGCCTGGCCTCACTCATGCGTTCAAAGCCATGTTTTTATCCAAATTCGTCAGCCAGCAGATGGGAATGATGCTGGCGGAACTAAACCAAAAGGACTTGACTTTCCTGGCTGATCTCATGCAGTCAGGCAAGATCGCGCCCGTTATCGACAAACGTTACAAGTTAAGCGAGCTCCCCCAGGCTATCGAATATCTGGAACAAGGCCACGCTCGAGGAAAAGTAGTTATAACTGCAGACTAATAAGAAACCAAATGACGCTTTGGTTTAACACGCGCTGTAGCCACCGGCCTGTGGCTGGTCCATTTCTTTTGGCCAGTTTTTCAAACTTGGAAGACGGCCCACAGGGCCGTGGCTACAGACCTATCAGTCGTTATCCGGGTTTGGCTCACCCTCGCTTGGGGGCTGCGACTGATCTTGTGCCAGCGCGTGAATGATTTGCCGCCCGATCCCTGTGGCGTGCTGGTTTCCGCGGTTGACCAGAATAACAACGCCGATCTTCCGCTGCGGAGCGAATCCTATGTAGGTCGAGGTATTTGGCAGTCCACCGTTCTTGTCGATGATGGTGAAATTGCCGGCGGGGACATTCTGCCAGGCAAGGCCCAATTTCAAGTGCGGGCCGACCGTGAAGACCGGCTTCTGAGCGAAGGCCATGGCGTTCTCGATCGGGCGATGATCGGGAAGCTCGCTGAGATTGGCAGCCAGAAAGGTAGCCATGTCACGCGACGACGAATAAATTTGCCCGGAGCCTAGCCACTGGAAAGTTCCCCCTTCCATACCGGGTTTGCCGATCGGCCGACCCTGCGCGCCATAGCCCTGGACCGCGCGGCCCAGGAGATTGCGCGGCAAAGGCAATGCGGTCGATGTCATCCCAAGTGGGCCGGTAAGCCGCTGGTGCATCAAGGCCGCGAATCGCGTGTTGAACCGGCGTTCGAGCGCAACTCGCAACAGGACCATGGCGGCATTGGAATAGAGATATTGCTGCCCAGGTTCATGGTTGGGGCCGGCCTTCCATGAATTAAGGAAGCGAACAAAATCCGGCCACGTATATCTGCCTTTATGCCACGTCTCGTACTGCTGCGGGACGCGCGGCAGTCCCGAAGTATGACTGGCAAGCTGTCCCAGAGTTATCCGGCGAATATCCCCGCCCCGCTGCAACTCGGTGACATATTTGGCAACCGGGTCGTCGAGGCTGAGCTCGTCCTGTTTAACAGCTTGCGCGAGCAACGTAGTCGCGAACACCTTGCCGACGGAGCCTAGATTGAAGATTGAGTCGGCCGTGACCGGACGGCTCTGGGCATTGTCAGCCATGCCGTAATTGAAGAATTGAGTGTTACCATTCATCCGGACGGCGACCGCAACCCCTCCTCCCCCACCCTTCGGCAATATCGGTTGAACCTTTTGCCCGACAATTTGTTCAATGTTGACTTGGGCCTGCACGGAACCAGCAGCAAGCAAAGCTCCCATTACGGTTGCTATAACGACGTTCGTTCGGATCAAGGTCTGACTCTTCATCGGCGCGAGAGTAGATCTTGCGAAAGGAAAATCGAGGCATCATTTGGTCCTATCATTCCCAGCGGAGTCGAGAATGGAGCGACTGGAGAAGGCGCGGACATAGACGGTAAGGTGGAAGGCTAAGCGAAACCGCAGTAAACGAATCGATTCTCTCGATTGTCGCCTCGCCGCAACCTCAGGCTGCGAATAAGCTCCGCACTGGTCGAGCAGTTACGGCTTGCCCAACTTTTCCCTTGAGATTAATCTCGTCAGATCAGACTTCGAATCCAAAACGCAGCTGAAACATAACTGAGCATCACAAGCATATCCTTATATGAAAATGAAAGCATGCTTGCTAGGACTGACCTTCGCTCTCATATGTTCCTCATCTCGGAGCATGGCGGCAGAGAATGAACTACAGCAAGAACAAACAAAAGCGACGTACCTCGTCATCTACCGACCGGGCCCCGCGTGGTTGGTGGGAAAGTCAGTCCTTGAGCAGCCTCTCAAGGAGCATGGAAAGTACATGCTAAGCCTTTACATCAAAGGTTCCATGAAGCTAGCGGGCCCTCTCACTGACGACGCTGGCGGTGCGGTTCTATTGGCGGTGGCTGACGAGCCAGAGGCGAAGACAATAGTAGCGGCGGACCCGGCGGTAAGGTCTGGAATCTTTGTGTATGAGATGCATCCCTGGAAGTTGCAGCCATGGGACGAGTTTGCAAAGAAAGCCACACATTCCACTCAACCAGTCGCGCCAGCAGAACACCAATCTGCGGGCGCTCGTTAATCTCCACTGAGGCCGGACCGTATGGAGAGCTTAACCAATCGCTGTAGCCAACCCCGAAATCACTCGCGAGCAAGCCCCTTCAACGGCGAGAAAACAGGTGAACCTTAGGATGAAAGTTAAACACTTATAAAGTTCACTTCCGTCTGCCTCAGGTTGGCGCCTGAGCTTTGTCTTGAGAAACTGATTCGCTCGGGGTGACGGAAAGATGATAAGCAGATGAAAATTGTAATACAACGCGCTTGGGCATCAGTCATAGGTGTCGCTTCCACCACCATAGGGATACTAGCATTTTCCTCGATTGTACATCTCCCGAGGCTGGATGCCTTGGTTCATATCGTTACTGGCGTCATTTTTATTGGCGGCGCCTGGATCAACAAAGGGCAATACGTTGGCCAAACAAATCGTTGGCTCGGTATTTTTTATATCGTTTTCGGAGCGATCGGTATGAATTGGGCTCACATCATTGCGGGTATTGTTTCCATACTAATTGGCTTATTGACCTAACCGCGCGGTGCAGCTTCCGCTGCGTGGCGAGAGATTACTCGAACGGTTCTAGATGAGAGTTGAGAATTCGGGCTCTCATGAGATGATCCGAGACGACAGCGACACCTCTTAAGGGAGACCTACATGAAGCGTAGCTATCGCTTACTATTCGGACCTTTGGCTGCCGCTGTTTTTGGTCTCGGCATAACTGGCCTCGCGTTGCTCGTGCCCGGCTATAGCCATGTGCATCACACCGACAGCGAGATTGGAGAAATTGGCTCGTCGGTCAGCATTCCATTCACGATTATGTTATGTTGTGTGGCGGCCTGTATTTTGGTGTTCGCCTCAGGCGTGCGCGACCTGTTGGTTGCAGCCGGACACTCCCCATTGGCTGCATACTTGATAGGGTTCATGGCGTTGTCGGCTGCAGGGGTGGGAGTATTTGCTTATCCGCATCCTCTTCACAACGTTTTCGGCACGTCCGAATTGATTGGCTACCAAGCGCCATTGGTTTTTGCGCTCACGTGGAGACGCGAACGAGGGGCGAAAACTCTCGTAGCGCTTTCGTGGATTCTGTTTGTGCTCATATGGGTTGCTATCGTTTTGAACTTAAGCTCGATTGACCGACAAGGACTGATTTGGGCTTACGTGAGGCCAGTTCATGGACTTGCACAAAGAGCCCTATTCGCTGCCTGGTTCGGGTGGTGTGCTGTGATCGGTATCATGCTATTTCAGCGTGCGCGGAGCATTGGGCGAAAACCCAAAGTGCGGAAATCAGTTGAGAGCCTTTAGAGGACGAGCCACCTTCGTTCTGCGGTGAGTAGAAATCAGATGACCAACTCTCTCATTTGTCGCCTGCTTTGCGGAGTCGCTTTTGTCTCCCCACCCACTTCAGTCCAGTCAAGCGATTCGCCTGCTATCCCTGAGATGGCCCGACTTGCCAAAGTGTTCGCCGGGGATTGGAACACTGTGGAGATCATGCAGCACGGTAAGCCTGTCCCTGATGGTCAAGGCCGGCATGGAACGGTGCACGTCAGGCTCACTGGCGGCGGGACCGCGCTGGTGTCTGAAGGCCATTCGCTTGGAGCTGTCGGCGGCGAGCTTCAGTGGTTCATCACGATCTGGTGGCACCCCGGCGCGAACTGCTATCGCTTTCTCACCTGCTTCAAGACGCCAACTGATGCGGGTTGCGAGTTGCGTGGCACCGCGCACTGGGATGGCGACACATTCGTGAACGACTACGAGGAGGTTATCGACGGCAAACGGACAAAGGCGCAAGATCTCTGGACGGACATTACATCTAACTCGCACACGTTGACTGAATCACATGACATCGGGAGCGGCGTGATGAAACCGTATGTCATCTCCCATAGCACGCGACAGTGAATCATTTGAGAGTCTTTAGATGCGGGTTGAGAGTCGCCGCGGTTTACATGGCGTGGCGCCTCAGCTCTGTTAGTTAGGTAAACAATGAACAAACTATCACTTGCTCTCGTCGCGATAAACTTCGTGTCGTTCGCGTTGAAGGCCGCGCAACCCGAGGTCAATCCCTCACATATTGATGTCTATGTCACGCCTTACTATAATTCGAAAGGTCCAGAAGTCAGCGTGGGCCGGTTTAGTTCAGGTCTGGCGTCAGCGAAGGAAGATGACTTTCTTACTACCATCGCCGAGATGAAGAAAGATTGGGACCGGCTTACTTTCCCGGAGGTCTATGTCGGTGCGATCCGGCTGTACGACCTGGGTTATCGAAAAGAAGCAGTTTACTGGTTTTATTCTGCGCAGTATCGCGGCCGGCAGTTTGGAGTTCTCCTGGATCAGACCAAGATGGGAAGCATCGGTAGCCCTGGGTTTGAGCTGTTGCACGCCCAGAATGCTTTTTATCAGCTCGTTGGAACTTACATCAATGGTTACGCTTTCAGCGATATCGACGGACTCGTAAAGATCGTGGAAAAAGTGCAGAAAGAAGGCCGCCACATACCTGATTTACAGGCTGCGTATCCCGGCGTCACATTCAAACCTAAGAGTGAATGGCAGTCCGCTAACACTGATCTCAATGATGGGATGAACCAGTTACTATCGATGCTGAAAGAGAAGAAGGACGACATCAAACGCCAGCGGATCGAGCGAGGCATGGAAGAAAAGTTCTCGAAACTGACTAGCAAGGAAATACCCAGTCGCTAGAGCCAGCGCTAGCTGAGCTTTGACAGGAGAACAAGGGAGGACGATGAATCCAGAAGGCAGATCACGGCCCCTTGCGCTCGTGACCGGCGCTAGCCGGCGAAAGGGCATCGGTGCCGCGATCGCGCTAAGCCTTGCGAGAGATGGTTGGGACGTGGCGACGACCTTCTGGCGGGCCTACGATGAAACCATGCGGTGGGGCAGTGATCCTGCTGACGCCCATTGGCTGCACGGCCAGCTCGTTGCACTTGGCGCCAAGACCGCTTCGGTCGAGGCCGATCTGAGCCTTGTCGAGACCCCCGCTTACATCTTCGACACGGTTGAGCGGGCGATTGGCCCAGTCACTGCCCTCGTGCTTTCTCATTGCCACTCGGTGGACAGTGACATCGTTAGTACGACAATTACAAGCTTCGACCTGCACTTCGCCGTGAATGCGCGGGCAAGCTGGCTGCTCGTGCGCGAGTTCGGTCGGCGGTTCCGAGGGGTGCACGGCCGCGGTCGAATCGTCGCGCTCACCAGCGATCACGTGGCCTACAATCTGCCGTACGGTGCAAGCAAAGGAGCATTGGACCGTATCGCGCTCGCCGCGGCTCGGGAGTTTCGCGAGCTTGGTATTACAGCAAACGTGGTGAATCCCGGCGCGACCGACACAGGTTGGATGACCCCTGATCAGATAGCCGAGTTTAGCCGCTGGACCGCCGGGGGCCGTGTGGGTTTGTCGGAAGATTGCGCCAACCTTGTGCGCTTCCTGTGCTCGGCCGAGGGAGGCTGGATCAGCGGCCAACTCCTATACAGTAATGGAGGTTGGGATGAGCACTAGTTTCCCATTCATCCCTGTACTCTTCGCGGTAGCACTCGTGCCGTGTCTGGCTTCTGCCAAGCGTGCCGTTCCGACGAAGGTCGATCCAGTGATTTACGAAGGCGTACGATACGTCGCACCGAATGACGATGGTCGCCGGGGATACATCCAAGCGTGGGATGTCCAGACCGATAGGAAGCTCTGGGATTTGACGGTCTTTACCAACCGCATTGATCCAAAGCTGGAGGAAGACATTCAGTGGGTTTTTATTAGCGAACTGAGTCTTCGCAATGGCACTCTTATCGTGAAATCCGAGCGTGGCACCACGTACCAGGTTGATCTAAGAACGAAAGCGATAACCGAGTCCAATGCCACGCGGTCATCAGCGCCGGGCGAGACTGTGCATCCGCACGACATTCCTGAGCTGATCAACAGGGCCATCACGAATGGACCGCTCGCAAAGAACTACGATGTCTCTTTCCATATGAACCCATCCTATCTGCGTGGAGATTTCAACGGCGACGGAAAGATCGACGTCGCTGTCTTAGTGAAGCACCGCTCAACCGGGAAGGTTGGGATAGCGATCATTGACCGTGCGTCCGACAAGATAACAATTCTCGGCGCGGGAACTGCTATCGGCAACGGCGGTGATGATTTCGAATGGATGGATTCCTGGGAGATCTACTTAAAGGACCGAATGGTTAATGGAACAAGTGTCCCGAAGCTACGTGGCGATGCGCTTCTTGTGAGCAAGAGCGAGGCGGCCAGCGCGCTGATCTACTGGAATGGCAAACGCTACGTTTGGCTTCAGCAGGGCGATTAGCAGCGACGAGCGTGTTACGCCAGGTTCAGGTTTTCTCAATGGATCTGGATCGCGTTCCAAGCTGTTCCACAAAAATTCAGTTCGTCGTATTGATAGTTAAAAGCCACGTTGCCCAGGGCTTTACGCTGAGTTGCGTTTAACCACTTAAGGCAACCAACGCGCTGATCTGTTAGGAGGACAAACACTACATTTGGTCACAGCAGGGCCTGAGAATAGCTAGCGTTGAGTTTTGGGCAGCTCAACGCGTAATCAAGACATAACCTGTCCCCTGCTCTTTCGTTCGCTCGCTCAATTTCAACTGAGCAGTAGCACCTCGAAGCTGTGGCGTAAGAGCTCTAGCTTTCTCGGTAGAGGCTACAAGCGCGTCGAGATTTCCAGCGTTCCATTCAACGACCGCGCGATCTGGCTCGATGTAGTGCGTTTTTTGCAAATAGAGCAGGAGCCCTTCGTCCTTGGCGGAAACGACTTCATAACGCCAGTGACGCGTTTCTGCTTCGCGGTGAACGTCGCGCGCAAAGATAGCCAGAGCGTCGCGATGATCACCATAGCCGGTAACTACCTTCCACGTTGCGTAGCCGCCAGTAAACAAGATCGCAAGGATTAGGGCACCAGCGGTCCATCGATAGATGTGCGTCGCGTAATTTTCTGTAGCCACCGGCCGGCCTGCCTCGCCGTAGTCTGCCGAAGGCGGGCGGCCGGTCAGACCCGAATCTGCGCTCATTAGAAGACGGCTCACAGAGCCGTGGCTACAGGGCCAGCGGCTCCCGATCTGTGCCGCCAAAAGCAAACAAAGTGGTGGAATAACCGGAAAGATTCTGTCGACGCGCTTGGACGGAATGAGTGACATCATGATCAAGCCACCGATGCTCCAGCAAAGCAGCCAGAAAGTCCCCGGCTGCATTTCGCGAAACGCAGCACCAATTCTCCATCGGCGCGATGACAGATCGAAAATTGCAATCGCGATGAGAAGGATGCTCCACGGAGCAAATTTGTGAAGCAGATGCGGCAGATAAAAATAAAGCGGCTGCGCTCGATGAATTGTTTCGCCAAAACGTCCCAAAAATTCGCGCATGACCACTTCATCAAAGAAGCCGGGCTGAAACAAGATGCCGCCCGTAACCCATAGCAGAAAGACAGCCAGCGATACGATCCATGGCCACCAGCCAGACCAGGCGCTCGCATGCGTTTGCGATCGTGGATGCTGGCCGGCCTCGGCTGCAACCTCGCTGCGGCGTGAGGCGTATCGCCCGCGCCACAACTCAAACAATAGAATACCGGGAAGCAAAAAGGCGTAAACAATTGGGCCTTTGATTAACATTGCGGCTGTTAGAAGCGCGAAGAGGTAAACTCGATTGCGCAGGGTCCATTCGTGCTGTCTCTGGATTTTTTGCCAGATCAGAAGGCCAATAAGAAAGATCACAAAGGCTAGTGGCATATCCGTGCGCACGAGTGTCGCCAGGCGCGGACTCAGCAGATTTAATCCAATGGCACTTAACGCCACGAGACCCGCAATTGATCCATACGCCGAGCTGGCAACGCGAAACAACAAGATCGCCAACGCAATCGCAGCCAACAGCGATGGCAGCCGCCAAGCCACCTCCCATGACCTGGTTATTCCAAAGAGACCAACCGAAATCCATCCCACCAATGGCGGCTTGGTTGCCACGCGTTCGTGTGGAGTCTGCTGATAGAACCAGTGACCTTCCTTGACCATCTCAAAGGAAGTGAATGCTTGCTTTGCCTGATCGTAGTCATCGAGCTGCCACGGCAAATTGCCGATGAGAAACAAGAGAAAACTCACCGCAGCAACGACCCAAACGGTCCGCTTACTGGACAAAATGGTCTGCACGCGACTGGCGTGAATCACAAAGGCAGATTAAGTCAGGTCAAACAGAAGGTAACGAAGGAAACAAAGATTTTCGACAGTGCCTAAGAAGCAACCTTCGTTAACTTCGTTTCCTTCTGTTTGAATTTATTCACTCACGCCAGAGAATTGCGCGCAGGGGGGCGCCATCGCCCCCGGCGATTTTTAGGGGTAACGCCGCCAAATGATAAACACCGGAAGCGACATTGCTCAGATCGAGCGATTCAATAATCGCGACGCCGGCACGGGCCAGGGCGTGATGGTTCTGCAATGACTTCGAATCGATTTCATCTACGGACGGCAGATCCAAACCCAGCAGTCTAACGCCATTTTTCTGCAGCCACGCCGGGACGTCGGCTGCGATCACCGGAATTTTGTCGGGGAAAACAGTCGAGTTACTCCACCGGCCGGTTTTTACAAGGAGCCGAGAGGTCGCCGCAATTTCTTCGGCAGACGGCCGGAGGTCCTCGATTGTGATCAGATGTTTCTCCTTCGCGTCCAGGAAAGCTTGCGCAAGATCGACTACGGTCGCGCGGCCCAGATAAGTCTGGAGCGGCGCTTTCTCAATTGATTCACCGTCCGTGTCGAAATGAAATCCAGCATCCGCGTGCGTTCCATTGTGCACACTCATGCTAATCGCGCCCAGATTTACGCTGTCGCCCTTCGTCTTCTCTCTTGTTAATCGAAAATGACAGGGCTGATCACCCGGCCATTCTGCCAGATCCTTTGAAAGCGTCCGTGATATATCCCAAATTTTCATGGCGTGATTAGTTAAATCGCGCTTCTAATCTCTTCAATAATTGCTCGCGCGGCTCCTTGGCTCGCTCCGCTGCCACCCAGTTTAGGGACGATCGCATCGAACTCAGAAATCATCCGCTCGCGCGCGTTTGCATCCTCAATCAACGGCTGCACAGCTTTGACAACCGCATTCGGTTTTGCGCGGTGCTGGATGAATTCAGGAACGACTTCCTTGTCTGCGAGCAAGTTGGGCATGCCAAGATATTTCACGTTTACCACGAGTCGCGCTGCCAGGTAAGTTGGCCAGGCCACTTTATAAATCAGCACAAACGGCAACCGAAAATAAGCGGCTTCCAACGTGGCGCTGCCCGAGGCGACGATACCAGCCCATGCGCGCTGCATAATTGCGGCTGTCTCGCCAAGTTTGATTTCTATCGATGGCCGTTCTGTCGATCCCGGCGAACCCCTCACCCTCCCCTCTCCCCTAGACCAGGGGAGAGGCGACCCTGCTGCCAGCAGTTTGCTGATTTCCTGAGCGAGTTGCTCGGATGCAGCTGCGATTTCAAAACGCAAATTCGAGTTGTGCTTTCGAAGCTCACGCGCGGTTTCCAGCATTACCGGAAAAATCTTTCGCACCTCGCGGGAACGACTGCCAGGGAAGAGTCCAATCAAATTTGAATCGCGCTCCGTATCAATCTTCCGAGCGCGTAATCTTTCGGTCATGGGATGACCAACAAACAACGCGCGCAAGCCAGCCTGGTTATAGAGATCGACTTCAAACGGAAAAATGCAGAGCACCAGATCGATAAAGTGCGCCATTCTCTTGATGCGCCCCCGGTTCCAAGCCCATACCTGAGGGCTGATGTAGTAAATTACCTTCTGTTGCGGCGCTTGTTTTCGCAGTGCGCGCGCGAGACGCAAATTGAAACCTGGGTAATCAATGAGGACGACTGCGTCGGGTTTGCTCTCCCGAATTTCCTGGAGTGTTTCGTGAAACTGTTCTCGGAAATAACCATATTTCCTGAGCACCTCCCATAAACCAAGGACTGCCGCCTCGCTGATCCAATTTTTGAATTGTCCGCCACCGCGGATCCGTCCTATGGCGGACTGCTTGGCGACTTCTTTCATTTGGGGGCCGCCGCGCCCGACAAAGTGGAGTTCGCCGTCCAACTCGCGCAGAGAACGCATTAATGCAGCGCCGTGATTGTCGGCGCTCACTTCACCGGCGACGAAGTAAATGGTCTGAAATTTCATGTAGCCACCTCGCTGCGTCGAGGCGCTCCGCGGGCGTTGATCCACCCGACACGGCGGCACAGCGCCGTGGCTACAACGCCAGAATAGATCGCGACGGTCTTACCCACCGGGCGCGATTCGCTTGGTTATTTCGACTGCCAATTTCAGTGCCGCGGTCGCTTGAGAACCCGAAACGCGCGGTTCGCGTCCGGTGCCGGCGCATTCGATGAACGAAGCGAGTTGAAGCTTAAGCGGTTCCTCGCGTTCAATATCGACTCTGTCGCGCGTGATGCGTCCCCCAACCCGTCGATAGATTTCGCCGCTTTGATTTTGGTAATCGAGCGAGAGATATGCGTCCTCTTGAAAGATGCGGATCTTACGGAGCCGCTCGGGACTGATACGGCTCGAGGTAACATTTGCCACGCAACCGTCTTCAAAATGCAACCGCGCATTGGCAATGTCTTCGCTCCGGCTAAGGACCGGCACGCCTACTGCGTCGATGCTCCAAAGCGGCGAGCGCACAAAATGCAAAATGACTTCCAGATCATGGATCATCAGGTCAAGGACGACACCTATATCGGTGCTGCGTTCGGAGTACGGTGAGAGCCGATGCGCTTCAATGAACCTGGGATGGGTCAGATGCGTTTCGAGTGCACCTAAAACCGGATTGAACCGTTCCACGTGGCCGACTTGCAAAATGAGACCGCTGCGCGTGGCCAGCTCTGCCAGCTCGGTAGCATGCGCCGTGTTATCGGTGATCGGTTTCTCGACCAGGACATGTTTGTCTTTGGCCAGCAGCGAGCGCGCAATCGCATAGTGTGTATTGGTCGGCGTCGCCACGGAAGCGGCATCGACCATCTCAATAAACTCGTCGAGCGATTTGGCAGGTGTCGCGCCAAACTTTGCGCCGATGGTGCGGCTCTTGAAAGGATCTACATCATACACCGCGGTGAACTCGGCCGACGGGATCTCCGCATACAGCCGCGCATGGTTGCTTCCGATATGACCAACCCCAACAACACCAATGCGCAAATTTTTCATCGGTCGGAATTAATGGCAGCCAAATATAGATCGAATCAAACGCAAACGTGAATCGATGTAGGGTCGGCGCGCTGCCTCGACCCGGCGCCGCAGCGCGGCGTCCCTACTTTTACTACGGGTTTCACCGCACACAGTTCGCGAGAAACCATTCGTAAGTCTGGGAGATACCGTTCCGCAACCGAATCGACGGCTTCCACCCAAGGGCCTGCAGCTTGGTGACGTCCAAAAGTTTTCGCGGCGTGCCATCGGGTTTGCTTGCATCCCAGGTAAGTTCGCCGTCGAAACCAACGACGTCGCAGATCAACTCCGCCAGTTCGCGAATCGAGATGTCCTCGCCGAATCCGACATTGATGATTTCAGGTGAATCATATTGCTCCAACAGCAACACACACGCCGATGCAAGGTCGTCAACATGCAAGAATTCGCGGCGCGGCTTTCCGGAGCCCCATACGATCAACTCCGAATTCTTCCGCGTCTTAGCTTCATGCGCTTTACGCAAGAGCGCAGCCAGGACGTGTGATGTTTCCAAATCGAAATTGTCGTTGGGGCCGTAAAGATTTGTGGGCATCAACGAAATGAAATTCGCGCCACGTTCGCGAGCGTACGCCTGGCAAAGTTTGATCCCGGCGATCTTCGCAATCGCGTAAGCTTCGTTGGTTGGTTCCAGCGGTCCGCTTAGCAACGCTGTTTCCGGGATCGGCTGCGGCGCGAGCTTTGGGTAAATACACGAGCTTCCAAGAAAGAGAAGTTTGCGTGCCCCGTGCTCATAGGCGGAACGAATGACGTTGTTCTGGATCCGCAAATTCTCGAGAAGGAATTCAACTGGAAAATCGTTGTTTGGCTTGATGCCGCCAACCTTTGCCGCCGCGAGAATGACGACAGCGGGCTTTTCTTCGGCAAAGAACTTTGCGACTGCGGATTCATCCCTGAGATCAAGTTTCGATCTGTCGCGAACAAGCAGGTTTGAGAAACCCTCCGATTCGAGCCGGCGAATGAACGCGCTGCCGACCATCCCGCGATGACCGGCAACAAAAATCTTCTCTGACCTGTCCAACATGAGCTATCCAGTTCGGTAGCATTTTCTTTTTTCGTCCTTTGCGCAATCCCGGGCTTTATCTCGTTACCTCGGGCCGGGATTACCGATCCCCGGCTACAGCTGCGCGACGCCGTGCGTTTGGCAGGGGACGGCGCAGATTAATAGCGTGATCACGAGTAAGAGTTGCTCACTGCGTCAGCGGACGTAATGGTATTGTTTCGATGATCGCCAAGACGGAGCAGACATTTCAGTTCGACGCTATTGACGATGTTGTAAGCGACATCGCCAAGGGCCGAATTGTCATTGTGACGGACGATGCCGACCGCGAGAACGAAGGGGACCTGGTAATGGCCGCCGAAAAAGTCACCCCCGAAGCGATCAACTTCATGGCGACCCATGGGCGCGGCTTGATTTGCGCGCCCATTTCAAACGAGCGCGCGGAGCAACTCGGGTTACAGCGCATGGTTGCGCAGAACCGCGAGAAACATAAAACCGATTTTACGGTTTCGGTGGATGCCGCGCGGGGTGTGACCACGGGCATCAGCGCTTATGATCGGGCGACAACCATCCTGGCAATCGCGAACCCGAAATCGTCTCCCGACGATCTCAACCAGCCGGGGCACGTATTTCCGCTGCGCGCGAAGGACGGAGGCGTGCTGCGACGGGCCGGGCACACCGAGGCCGCGGTGGATCTGGCAGGACTGGCCGGGCTACAACCGGCGGGAGTGCTTTGCGAGATTTTGCACGATGACGGCACCATGGCGCGGCTGCCGGAGTTGATGGAATTCCGCAAGAAGCATGGTCTGCGCATTTGCACGATCCAAAGTTTGATTGCGCATCGGCGCGTTCGCGAAAAACTGGTGGAGCTGGAGCAAATTGTGAAAATGCCGACTGACTACGGCGATTTCGATTTGCACCTGTATCGCTCGAAGCTCGACGGCCAGCATCACCTCGCGCTGGTCAAAGGCAAAATAGACAAAACCAAGCCGACGCTGGTCCGGGTGCACAGTCAATGCCTGACTGGCGACGTGTTCAGTTCACGCCGGTGCGATTGTGGAAATCAATTGCACGCGGCGCTTCGGCAAATTCAGGAGGAAGGGAGTGGCGTCCTGGTTTATATGCGCCAGGAAGGACGCGGTATTGGGCTCGCGGCAAAAATTCACGCGTACAAATTACAGGAGGAAGGACTCGACACGGTGGAGGCAAATGCCAGGCTCGGGTACCCCAGCGATCTGCGAGATTACGGCCTCGGAGCGCAGATCCTTTTCGATCTCGGGGTGCGTCAGTTCCGCTTTCTAACCAACAATCCGAAGAAGGTGGTCGGACTCGAAGGTTACGGCCTGGAAATGGTGGAGCAGGTGCCGATACGCAGCGAAGCCAATCCGCACAACGCAAAATATCTCGAGACCAAAAAGACGAAGCTGGGACACTTGCTGTAATTTCTAGATGTCGAAGTCGGTCCCACCTCGTCCGCATGTCGCTGCGGCAAAGCGCAGGTTCGCAATCGTGGCGAGTCAGTTTAACGCTCAATACGTACAAGGCTTGGTCGATCATGCGGAAGAGGAATTGGGCAGCCTTGTGTCGAGCGCTGCGATTTCGATCCACCGCGTGCCGGGATCGTTCGAAATTCCTGTGGTGGTGCGCGAGTTGGCGCGAAAGAAAAAAGCCGATGCAATTATCGCCTGTGGCGTAATCATGCGCGGAGAAACAAACCACGCGAAAAATCTCAGCCGTTCCGTGACTGATGCGCTTCAGCGTATTGCGGTTGATTATGGTGTTCCAGTGATCAATGTGGTGCTCAGTTTCGATAACGAGGGCCAGGCACGCGAGCGCTGTCTGGAAAATAGAATTAATCGGGGCACCGAGGCCGCGCGTGCGGCGGTGGAAATCGCCAGCGCCATGTCGAAACTTCGCAGGAAGTAATTTATGGGCAAAAGACGGCGAGCACGCGAAGCGGCGATCCAATACCATTTCTGGCGCGATCTCCAGCGCGGCGAGGGACCGGAGAAGATCGACGATTTTTGGGAATTCTGTCCGGCGACGCCACGAGTACGCGAGTTTGCACAGCCGCTTATCGAGGGAATGGTCGAGCATCTACCGGAAATCGACGAACGAATTCGGCGTTACTGCGAGAATTATGAATTTCGCCGTATCTCAGCGGTTGATCGCAATGTCCTCCGCCTGGCGATCTATGAAATGCTTTACCGCGACGACATACCGCCAGTTGTCTCGATTAATGAAGCGATTGAGCTGGCAAAAACGTACGGTGGCGGCGAATCAGGCCGTTTCGTCAACGGTATTCTTGACCGCGTAAGAAAAGACTTGGACCGGCCCGCGCGCGAACCGGTGACCAAACGAGATTCGTGATCCGTTAAAGCGTTACGTCAGTACATCGATTCACGAATCTCGGATTCCGATTCACGAAATGAACTTTCTCCAATCCCTGGCCCAGCATTTCGCCGGTAAACCGATCGACTGGGACGAGCTCGAGGAATCGCTCATTCGCGCGGACCTCGGCGTGCGGATAACCACTCGCATCATCAATACACTGCAGGAACAGGAGGCCTGGTCATTAATGGGAATAAACGATGTTGTGAAAGTTGTACGCCAGGAAATTTCGCGTGTTTTACCAGCAGACTCTGCGGCCATCCGGCCTCTGGCAGGCAAACCAAATGTCATCTTGCTCCTGGGTGTAAACGGTACTGGTAAGACCACATCGACAGCGAAGCTGGCTCGTTATCTTCAGAAAGATGGCCATAGCGTTTTGCTGGCGGCGGCAGACACTTTTCGCGCCGCGGCGATCGAACAGCTTGGAATTTGGGCAACAAGGCTGGGTGTGGAAATAATCAAGGGACAATACAACGCCGACCCGGCCGCGCTTTGTTACGAAGCGTATCAGGCAGCTGCCAGGAGCAAGATTGAATTTCTACTGTGCGATACCGCCGGTCGCATGCACACGAAGAGGAATTTGATGGCAGAACTTGAAAAGGTGAAACGCACTCTCGCCAAGCATGATCCCGACGCGCCGCATGAAAGGTTGCTTGTGGTCGATGCGACGACTGGCGGCAACGCGCTCAGTCAGGCGCGCGAATTCCAAAGCGCTATTGGATTGACGGGTGTTATCGTGACCAAACTCGACGGAAGCGGCAAAGGCGGGATCGTCGTCGCGATCCAGGATGAGCTTGGAATCCCAACGCGTTTCGTCGGCACTGGCGAACAACTGAATGATTTCGCGCCATTCGATCGGCGAAAGTACATCGAAAATCTGTTGTGAGGTCGAAGGTATTTCGCGGAAATTAGCGTAAGGGCTGCGCCGCGCGATTCCTCGACTTCGCTCGGAATGACAGCTTAAGTTCAACCACCGTGAGCGAAGCAGTCAAAGAAGCCATCGTCCCGGAAGAGCCCGTTCCTCCGATTACCGCGGGAGGGCTGCGAGGTTTTATTGCGAAGTTTACCGTGCTTAAGGGAGCGCAACGCGAACTGTGGCTCACGTTTCTGATCAAGTTCTTCATCTACACCGCTTACTCGGTCACGAACAAGACGATGGTACTATGGCTATCGCACGATCTCGGCTTTAGCGATCAAGCGTCA